>MDTC01192973.1_pt1 | contig 10574 bp, 9 predicted proteins | sample 811181 | NCBI WGS metagenome assembly MDTC01 (sample SAMN05326644, study PRJNA326480) | marine metagenome | isolation source: seawater | place: Pacific Ocean: North | collected 2011 | reverse complement strand
TTTCAAGAATTTTTTTTAACTTTATCTTCTTCCAACTGGGAATATATTGAACATCATAAACTATTCCATTTTCTATATCAACAACACTTGGAACCCCTATACCAATTGCTTCAACATCTTTTAAATCAAAAGTTTCAATTATAATATAAAGATGATTCAAAACATTTTCTTTAGTCTCTCCGGCAGGCGTTCTTTTTTCTATATATTTTGTTATTTTATTGCCATGAACAATTCCTGCTGATGTCATAGTTGCACCCAAATCAACACCGATAATACCTTTTTTAATAATATTCATTATTATTAATTGTTTAGAACTGTTTTATTAGAGATTATTGGTTTAGCCCAAAATCCTATAAATAGAATAAACAATAAAGGAATAAATAAAAATAGCATTCCATATCTTAACCCAAAATAATCACCCAGAACACCTACAATTAAAGGAACTATAGCTCCCCCGAAAATACCAGTAACCAATATTCCGCTAAATGTACCATGATGCTCTGATAGAGAGTTTAAAGCCAAAGAAAAAATTATTGGATACATTACTGCAGCAAAAAATCCAACAGCAGGAAAAGCTATTAATGCGATTGAACCTGGCATAAATAATGCGAGGAATAAAGAAATCATAGTAAAAACAGTAAAAACTTTCAAAACAATTTTACTATCAATTATTTTTAATAAAATAACTCCCAATATTCCCCCAGCTGTCATTAAACCCCAAAACCATGAAATAGTTTTAGCGCCAATAATTTGAGGATCATAGGAATGATAAATTTCTAAAAATTTACTAATCCAGTTTGCTACGCCTTGTTCGAGACCAACATAGGTGAAAATTCCAAAAAAATAAATGATTACGACAGGATTTCTTAATAATGAAATATGGGTTTTAATTGTTCCGATTTTTTCATCGTGTTTTAATTCAACTCTTGGAAAATTAAATAAAACAATTATTACAATCATTATTATAGAAATAATCGCGAATAACCAATATAGGCTAATCCAAAGAAGATGATCAGGTGTAATAAAATTAAAGAAATCTAAAAACCAATTATTTTCTATGCTGGATTGGTTCAAATTGAGCACAAAATAAGAGAAGGCAAAAGGACTGAAGAAAGAAGCTAATCCAAAAATAAGTTGGGCCAGAGTAGCATTAAATGCAAAATTTTCTTCACCTCCGGCTACTCGTAATAATGGATTAATTACAACTTGCAACATGGCCATACCACTACCTATTAAGAATAATGATATTACTGCCAGAGAGTAATTTGGGAATGAAGCAAAAATAGAAGAACCTATAAATGCTAACCCAAACGCCACAATCATCACAGGTTTCTCACCAATTTTTTGTATTAACATTCCAGATGGGATTGAAATAATTCCATAAGCGATGAAAAAAGAAAAAGGTAATAAAGCAACTAGAGTAAAATTTAAATCAAAATCATTTATTATATCTGGAATTAGGGGTCCAATTATATTAGTAATAAAAGAAATAACAAAAAATGTTAAGAACACTAATAATACCATATTGAAATGCTTGTTCATTTTATTGTACTAAACAAATTTATTAAAATGTGGAATAATTAATGAGGGGATAAAGTTGGATCTTACTTGTGACAGACTATGCTAGATATGCTGATATTTAAAAAGCTCTAGAGTATTATATAGATTTGATGTTTTGTGCTAATAATTCCATTGATATTACTTATTTTGGATAATTACCTCTTCCAATCCCATCTGGATAACCAGTATAATACCTAAAATATTCTAATATTTTTCCATCGACTTTTTTCATACGATTAATCCTGTCATTAAATTCTTTTCTTTCAGATTTTGTAAGAAGATTTGGATCATTTCCTCTATAATTACTCCACATCCCACTAAATTGACTTAGATGTTTACTCTTGGCATCAACCCTTTGATTATTATAGTCAGTAATATTAACTATAACATTAGCATCTTTTTCCAAGGGTGAATAAAAAAGGTATTCAGGTACGCGCCATTCTTTTAACCCCTCATGTATAATTTGTCCAGGAAATATTAGCCTCCATTCTGCGGCTCTAGATGCATCTGCGGCTAAATAACTAGCCGTCCTATGATCTGTTTTATGCCATCGCACATAACCCCAGCCGGGATCAAATGCCATTAAAACATCTGGATGAATTTTTCTTATCCAACGAACAATTTTACCCACTACTTCTTTCCTATCAGCCCACTCAAGTTCCCCATCCGTATAACCTAAGTTGATATAGTGTTTTTCATCTATATTCAAAACTTTTAGTGCATTTAATTCTTCAACTCGTCTAATTTTTGATAATTTGTCACGAGTCATTTTAGGATCTTTAGTTCCCACATTGCCAGTCGTTAGAATTAAAACCCATACTTCATTACCATGATCTCTTAGCATAGCTAGAGTACCATAAGACTGACTATCATCATCAGGATGTGCTCCAATAAGCAGGATTTTTTTACCTTTCCATTCTTCAACAGATTGCTCTGGTTGAGCGACCAAAATAGTTAACGTTAGCATAAAAAACGCAACAATATTATTTCGCATTTAAATCCTCCATAGTGATTTACGGTTTGATTTCAAGTTTAACGTAAGGCTGAAAAGCTACAAATAATAATTTTGGACTGGAGAGCTTTGATCCAAATAATAATCATACAATTTGTAGCTTTTCAAATTTACGCAATAATTAATGAAAAATATTAGTAACCAGGATTTTGGGTTAAACCTAGATCAATCTCACGCTGTGGAATTGGAAAAATTAAACCATTATCAGTAACTGTGATGCTAAATCCCTGACCAGCAAAATGAGCATTCATAGTTGAAACCGCTGTCCCAAATCTTAATAAATCATACCATCTATGATTTTCGAAAGCTAGTTCAACTCTTCTTTCTTGAAGAAGATTATCTCCAAAAGATCCTGGTGAAGATGAACTAATATTACTTAGCCCAGCACGGGTTCTAATTTGATTAATATAAGTATATGCCTGCGCACCTTCACCCAAAGCTTCTGCAGCCATTAGTAATACGTCTGCATAACGAAATACAATAAAATTATTATCCGCGTCAAAATTTGCAAATGGATTACTTTCATATTTTTTTATGTGCCTTTGATAGGAAGTATCACCATTTAATACATACATGGTATCCATGGATACTTTAAATCTTAAATCACCTTCCTCATATGCTCTAGACATATCTATTGTTGGTCTATTTCTTCCTCCGCCTTCACCAGTTTGAAGATCGGCACTAGGAGAAAAAGAGTTAGTAAAACCGCTTCCTTCACCAAGACCACCAGCTACAAATTGAATTTCAAAAATAGATTCGTTACCATTTTCATTTGAGGGGCCCCAAAGATCAGAATAATTGTTTAAAAGTGAAAAATTGCCACTAGTGATTACCTGATTCAACGCACTCGCAGCTTCAGTTTTATTACCTAAATGTAGTTGAACTCTTCCAAGTAAAGTTAAGGCAGACCATTTAGTAGCCTGGCCAGCTTTTGACTGAGTGCCTGACATTTTAACAGCAGCATCCGTCAGGTCTGTGACAAGCTGTGTTAAGATTTGACTCTGAGATAATTGCGTTTGCTTTGGATTTGTTTCAAGAATTTCCTCTAACGGCATTGGTATATTGCCAAAAAGCATCGCTAGGTTGTAGTAAAATAGAGAACGAACAAAAAGAGCTTCCCCAATAACCTGATTTTTAAAAGTATTATCAAGATCGGCTGATGTAATTCTTGTTATTAATGTATTTGCCCGCGCTACACCTTGGTAAGATCCCACCCAAGCGCCCAATGTATACTCACTTAATGGAGTTTCAGCAAATTCATTTAGTTCGGCCACTGCTGCTGCTAATCCAGTAACATCGCCACCTTGATCCGTATTATCGGAACGCATTTCAGTCATCATCCAATAACCCCCGGTCCCGCCAGTGGCAACATCTGACTGATTCCCATAAGCTCCACCACTTTGTAATGCATCATATACACCATTTAAAGCGGTTTCAAAATCAACTTTTGTTTGATAAAAATTATCAACATTCCTTTGACTGTGAGGAGCAAGAAGCGTGAATTCATCTGAACAAGAAATGATAAATGTACAGAGTATAATAAGCCAAGATTTTATTCTAATAATTTTATTGATTTTCATCATTACTATATCCTCCTAATTAAAAAGTTACGTTTAAACCAAAGACGAGAGACACTGATAGCGGGTAAGCCCCATAGTCTTCGCCTTGCGTTAACATATTTTGGGACTGAAGACTAACCTCAGGATTAAACCCAATGTAATCTGTCCAAGTGGCTAAATTTCTTGCTGTAAAGAATACTCGAATACTTTCAGCATATTTATCAGGAATTGAACTTGGAAGAGTATAGCCTATCGTCAAGTTTTTTAATCGGAGATAAGAACCATCTTCAACCTGATAACTCGATGGTCGATTATTATTCCCATGTGTACCCGTCGATCTATCTGCCCTAGGTGTTTGGCCATCGCCGGGGTCACTTTCTGATACCCATCGATTATTTAATACATCATATGAATTAAAATTTGCTTCTCCGTTTTTCATATGTCTTGCAGTAAGATTGAGTATTTCTCTTCCCTCAACCCCCTGGAAAAATATACTGAAGTCAAAATTCTTATATTTTAATCTGTTTGTAATACCCCAAATATAATCTGGATTATATGAACCAGTGACTGTTCGATCATCCGTATTAATAATACCGTCACCATTAATATCCTTAAATCTAAAATCACCTGGTCGAGGAGCCTTTGCCAGTATATCAGTTGGTGCACTATCAATTTCAGATTGGTTTTGATATACACCATCTACAACATAACCATAGTAACTCCCGATAGCATCTCCTATTCGAGTGACATGTCGGACTCCCGCAGAACCCCTAGAATAAATGGGTTCATTATTACCACCTAATTCAATTACTTCATTTTTATTGGTAGAATAATTAAAGTCAGTAGACCAACTTAATTCCCCGGATAGATTCCTACTTGTTAAATTGAATTCAAGTCCTTTATTGTTCACTTTTCCTATATTTTTTAATGCGGTTGTAAAACCAGTTGAAGCCGGAACGCCCACAAAAAGGAGTAGATCTTCTGTATCACTATTATAATAGTCAAAGGAACCATAAATACGATCTTCATAAAATGCAAACTCAGATCCAAAATTAGTTTGTATGGTTGTTTCCCAACCTAAATCTGCATTGCTGAACGTCTGTGGATAAATTGCGGGATCAGTATTATCTCCTGAGGGATATAGACCTTGGCCCAATAACCCAATAGAACCATAGTTCGGAATTTGGAAATTACCTGTCACACCATAGCTTGCTCTGATTTTCAATTCACTTACCATATCTAGGGATTTCATGAATGATTCTTCATGTATGCGCCATGCTGCTGAAAAAGAGGGAAATATCCCTGTCTGATTATTTTTCCCAAATCTTGAAGATCGATCTGATCTGACAGCTAAAGTTAATAGATATTTGTAATCATAATTGTAGTTAAGCCTTCCTAATATAGAGGCCAATGACCATTCCTCCTTTGTTCCATCCCCTTGGGTAACTGTCCCACCGCTAATTGTACTTACTTGGTCATCAGGAAAAGTTCTTGCTACAAGACTAGAAATCTCTACTATTTCTTTCTGTGCTGTGTAACCTGCAAGCATTGATAGGTTATGTACATTTGAAAATGTGGTTTTATAATTAGCCGTATTTTCCCATAACCAGTTAAAACTGCTACCAGAGCTAGATTGCGCGTATGGATCACCTGACTTACTTGTACGATAAAGCAAAGAATTTGATCGATAAAAAGAACCCATATAATTGTTAAGATCTAATCCAGCCGAAGATTTAAAAGTAAGACCTGGAATGATGTTAATATCGGCATAAATGTTACCATAAGAACGATGATTGTTTAATTCCTCTTTTATCCCCTCAATAATAGCTAGAGGATTACTTGCGGAAGTTGTTCCATTACCTAAATAAGATTGTCCATCAAGTTGATTAATGGTTCCATCTGAATTATAAGGTTTAATAACTGGACTATGCACCATCGCAGAATAAACAATGCCTGGTGGACGTCCAAAATAAGGAGCATTTGCCGGGACCCGGCTATTTTTTGTAAATATTGTATTTAGATTTAACCCATAACCTAATCTTTCTTTGAATTTCCCATTAATTCTAGTGCTAGCATTGTATCTTTTGAAACTAGAGTTCTTTATCAAACCACTTTGATCAAAAAATCCACCTGAGATTGCGTAGCCAAAATTTTCTGTACCATTTGAAATACTAAAAGTATTATTTGAAACAGGTGCATCTGTAAAAATAAGATCTAACCAATCTGTATCTGTACCGTCCCAATTAATGTATTTTTCAGGTATTCGATAATTTCCACCACTAGGTCTTCCTGTATTATCATTTGGATTATAACTAGCGTTGTAATTCGCGCTGGCACTATTTAAGGGGTCATATGTTTGTAGATAATTATTATTTCTTGCGTCTTTAGTATATGCAATTATTTCCTCAGCGTTCATCATACTTACCTTATTCGAAACAGTTTGCGATCCTGAATATGATGAAAATGTAATAACAGGTACGCCAGTTTTTCCTGCTCTTTTAGTGGTTATAATCACAACCCCATTAGCACCCCTTGATCCATAAATAGCTGCAGCCGAAGCATCTTTTAATATTTCTATAGATTCAATATCATCGGGGCTAATAACTGCTAAAGGATTTGATGAGGGAGGTTTAAATGCAGCTCTTCTTCTAAATAAAGATCCTTGTAAACCTAAATCTTTGGATATTGGAAATCCATCTACAACATAAAGAGGTTCATTGCCTGCGCTAATAGAGCCTGCCCCTCTTATTCTGATATTTGGAGCAGCGCCTGGCTCACCACTATACTCTTGAACATCAACACCGGAAACATTTCCTTGGAGCGCTTCTTCAAAGCCTAAAGTTCGTGCCTCTCTTAATGCTAAATCTGAAATACGTGAAATAGAACCGGTCACTTCGCGTCTTTGCAGCGTTCCATAACCAACCACCACCACTTCTTGTCCACTCAAAACACTCGTTGATAGAATAACGTTAATAGTTATGGTTTCATCTGAACTAATTATTACAATATTTTCTGATTTTTTATATCCAATAAAATCAACAACTAAAACTGATTCTCCTTGAGGTAATGAGTTTAGTTTATAGTTACCATCGCTATCAGAAATAGAGCCTATATCACTGCTTTTTATATATATGTTAGCACCTGAGATTGCTACTCCGGTTTCATCTGTTATCTTACCTTCGACGCTCCCTTGAGAAAATAAAATTGTAAACGTGAAACAGGCTATTGCGAAAAGAAATCTAATCTTTTTCATTATTATCTCCCTTATTATTTGACCTCATTTGTACCCAACTTTACAATGTTTTCATATTATTTACAATAAAATTGTACATTAGTTTACATTAGTTTACATTAGTTTACATTTATAATAGTAACTTTAATCATGAATTTACGATCGATTCTTATCTCCCTTTTCGCCTTTGTAATACTTTCTTCGCAATTGCACGCTGATGAATATGATATCGTAGTCTACGGCGGAACTGCTTCAGGTGTCATTGCAGCGGTTCAGGCAAAGCGCATAGGCAAGTCTGTGATTATCGTGGGTCCGGATAAGCATCTGGGCGGATTGTCTGCCGGCGGGCTCGGCTGGACTGATTCGGGTAAGAAAGAAGTAGTAGGTGGGCTTTCAGCGTTAAGTAGATTCATTGTGAGTGTGATTTGAAATGAAAAAGATAAAACCAACTGAATTTGTACAAAACACAATTAATTCAAGTAGTCTGAGCATAAATCAGTGGTCAGAAGAGTTGGGTGTCTCTCGACAAACGATATATAATTGGATGGGAAACATTAACATAAAAATAAGAAAAATTTATGTTAATAAAATTGCTGCCATTTCAAATAAGAAAATTAATTGGGATAACAATAATTTATTAATTGTTGATGATATAAATATTACGGATGAAAAGAATCCTCAAACTTTCAATAAAATTAGTGGGGAAAACTCTGATTTCAACCTCAATGAGTTAAATGATAATCTTGAAAGACAATTACAATTATTAATTACCAAATATGAGCATGTTTTTAACACAGCAAGTGACCCAATGGCAGTAGCAATAAACGATAATTATACTTCAATGAATTTCCCTATGGAAAAATTATTAGGTGTAAAAAAAAGAAGGGGATTATTTGGAACAAATATTTATGATATAATTGCCCCGAATTTCCGTGATGAAAAAAAAGAAAAAAGAACAGGAGATGGAGCAATAGGTAAATTTGAGTATATAATATCTCTTCAAGATATTATGGGAAATACAATAAAAGGCAAAATAAACGTGACAAGATTTTGGCTTCCTACAAATAAGCTTGAGAAAATATTATGTTCTATAATGACATTCTACCCTGATATGAAAGGTACTTTAAAATAGAAATAATAATTAAAAAAGATTACTCAGAAATGAGTCACGAGTCTGCAATAATTGTTGCAGATCAAATTAGCACTAACCCCAAGACTGTTCTTGGTTTAGCTACAGGAAGTACACCGTTAGGTTTATATAATGAACTAATTAAACTACACAACAGTGAAGGTTTAGATTTTTCAAATGTAATTTCATTTAATCTTGACGAATATGTGGGTTTACCTAAAAATCATCCGCAGTCGTATAATACTTTTATGTTTGAGACACTGTTCTCTAAAATTAATATAAAACAAAAAAATGTTCATATACCTAATGGGAGTTTGTTTAATCATAAAGAATGTGATAAATATGAATCATTGATTAAGATTTATGGCGGTATTGACCTACAAATTCTTGGTATAGGAAGTACTGGTCATATAGCTTTTAATGAACCCTCTTCATCTCTTGGATCTAGAACTCGATTAAAAACTCTCACTCAAAAAACAGTAACAGATAATGCAAAATTTTTTGATAATATCTCCGATGTACCCAAATATGCTGTTACCATGGGAGTAGGAACAATTATGGAAGCTAAAAAAATACTTTTATTAGCATCAGGGGACTCTAAAGCTAAGCCAATCACAAAAGCTATTGAAGGGCCTATTTCTTCAATGTGCAGCGCTTCAGCAATACAAATGCATCCAAAAACGATAGTTATAATTGATGAGGCTGCAGCAAAAAACCTAAAGGAAAAAGATTATTATAAATGGGTATATAGGAACAAGACAAACCTTAATTAATAATTGTTCCTTTATCGGAAGTTACAACATATGCTTCCCCTCCTACCTTTTCAATTGCTTCTGCTACTTCGTTTGAATTTTCTGGAGCATAAGCAAACATACATCCTCCTCCTCCTAACCACTAATTTTTCCACCCATAGCACCTGCTTCTAAAGCCACATTTAATATGGATTCGATTTTGGGTGTACTCACTTTTAATATATCGCGTAATACCGTATGATGCTCCGTTAATAGTGCACCAATTAATTCATGGTTCGTCTCATCTTTCTCCAGTTCAGTAAGTGCCTTTTTTAATAAATCCCGATTTTGAATCGTGCCATGTATAATTTTTTTTTCTTCTCCATTTAGATCAGATAAATCTGCATTTTCATCCAAATTGTGAACACTTGCATTTGGATTTTTTACCTTTAATTTTCGAATGATATCCAGACGTGAATCACGGCAACTGCTTAAAATGCCCATGGTATCCTTGGGCTCGCAGGAATCCCCCAAAACAAAGGCACCCAAATTCGGATTTAAAGGTTGAACAGAAAGGGTTGGTTCCGATTCTAAATAAATGAGACGCCCTATCGCCACAGAATATTGGTCCATCATACCCCCAGGCTCATTGAATTCCGTTACTTCTGCTTTATAAGCCAATTCACCAATCTTTTGTTGATCCCAAACTACAGGTTCATCGGCCATTCGAGATAAAAGATGAATCCAGCTTACTATGATAGCTGATGAACTGCTGGTGCCGGCACGGATGGGAATTTCACTAGTGATCTCACATTCAAATCCAGATGAAAAAGTGAGCCCCTCCATTTGGCAAACATTTATGCCGCTCTTGAAATAATCTCTGGGTTTGGTATAATTCAAGTCATTTAAAGAAAAAGATTCCGTCTCACCCAAATCCGGTTTATGGAGAATAATTGTTTTATCTTCTCTCTTTTGTCCTTTTATCTTTCCCCTAAGGGAAATCGCCATGGCAATGACAGGAAGTCCAAGATAATCCTGATGCTCACCAAAAAGACAAATACGCCCGGGAGTGCTTACTTGCATTTAGTTAGCCACAGAGAACACAGAGAACACAGAGAACACAGAGAAAAATTAATAAAAGACTCTGTGCTATCTGGGGCTCCTTGGCAATCATTTCCAAATTTTAAATAATCCAATGGATGCAATAATACCCAACCCACAAATCATTAATCCAGATTCCGTATAACCATAAATCAATTGCCCTACACCCAATAAAAATCCATACACTGCGGTACAGCCTAACACCATGGAAAGAATTCCATGAGGAACAGGCCAGGGTTCAGTAGAAACT
>MDTC01136609.1_pt1 | contig 10574 bp, 11 predicted proteins | sample 811181 | NCBI WGS metagenome assembly MDTC01 (sample SAMN05326644, study PRJNA326480) | marine metagenome | isolation source: seawater | place: Pacific Ocean: North | collected 2011 | reverse complement strand
TTGTTTTTAGATTGTGTCTCTACTATTTTTGATATATCTTCAGCAAAATTTTTCTCTATATACTCTAGGATAAAATCATTTGGGGCCACTAGCTCTAGGCTGTCCTCATATATTTCTGCTTTTAAAGGCCTAATCCAAGTGTTAAAGTCCTCTTGTGACAATCTATTTTCAAGCTTTTTAGAGCATTTATTCCAAAGATCCAATCCTATCCTCCCATTAGTCATGTTAGTCTATTAAAAAATCCACAAGATATCTACAGAATAAAGATAAGAATTTACTGTGGATAACTTGTATATAAAAAAAATTATGTTTTATTTTATATTTTTCTGTTTTTAAAAAAATATTGAGCTATAATTCCCAAACTTTTTTAGCTACATAAATTATGAAAAGAACATTTCAACCAAGCAACCTAAAACGAAAAAGAACTCATGGGTTTAGAGCTAGGATGTCTACCAAGGCAGGTCGCGCCGTTCTTGCGAACAGAAGAAAGAAAGGTAGAAAAATTCTTAGCGCTTAATTTGTCTCAAATCAAATTTAAATACAACGAACTTGAGCTTTTTTATTCAAGCAAAAACTTTAGGTTGTTTTTTAAACCCATGAATAAAAATAGTTTACTCATCTCAATATCAAAAAAAAATTTTAGTAGGGCTGTTGATAGAAATAGGCTTAAAAGAAGAATTCGTGAGGTTTTTAGAGCGGGTTCTTTTTGCGACCGGGCTGGTGGAATGATTGTTTTTTCTGTATTTAAGCCGTTTGGGGGGTTATCATACTCCAAGGCTTTGCTAGAGGTGGGCTCTGCTATTGAGTTATTTGTTAACAGGAAGAATAAAAAATGAATATTAGAAGTGTTTATGTGTTTCTGACCATCGCTCTATCTTTGGGCCTTCTTTTTGAGTGGTCCTCCGACAAAAAAAACCAATCTATTGAAAGACATCTTGAGGATGTCAAGTCGCCCAGTTTTGTTGCTGGGGGTGATTATGTTGTTCTTGAAAATGAAGAGTTGTATGTGGTTGTTGTTGTAGAGACTGGCGCAATAGTTGAAACAAGATTAAAAAAATACCTGGTTGAGGATGTTGAGGGGTCTGTGGGCTACAGAGTTTTTGGTAGATCTGATGACTCTACATTTAATTATTATTTTAGAAGTGGTGACACTGGCGCCAATCCTTCGTATGTGGTTTTTGATAGTGGGCCTGGTTTTGTGGAGTTGTATGATGAATCTCTTGGGGTGTCCAAAAAAATATCTTTTTTAGAGAAAGATTATGAGATTTCCATAATAGACTCTGCAAAAAATGGTTTTAATGGCAAAGCTTTTGCTGGCCTTTATAGAACAGATGGAAAAGCTCTTGACTTAAAGCGGGATGCTTTGAGCGGGGGTATGATGAATAACAGCTCTTATGAGGGTGTTGCTATTAGTTCTGAGGCAGACCCATACGAAACAGAGCGTTTAAAAAACCTAGGTGAGCCTCTTGAGGTGTTATCAAAATCTGGATGGGTTGGGTTTATACAGAAATATTTCTTTGCTGCAATAATTGGGTCTGATGAATATATTTATATGTACTCTGCTAGGGCAAATGAGTCTGATTTGTATAGTATGGGGTACACAGTTGAGGGGCCTTCCGTCGGAGGTGTTGTGCTTGAGCATGAGCACAGGCTTTTTGTGGGCCCTAAAATAAGAAAGGATCTGATGTTAAGAGCTGACAACCTTGAGCTTTCTATTGATATGGGTTGGTTCTGGTTTTTGTCACAGCCCATGGTTTGGGTTATGGACACCTTAAATGGGTATCTTAATAGTTGGGGTTTAACAATAATTGTCTTTACAATTTTAATTAAACTTCTTTTTTGGCCTGTTACAGCAAAAAGCTTTCGCTCAATGGCCAACCTTAGGAAGATTACTCCAGAGCTTAATGAAATTAAAAGTCGATATAAAGATGATCGTCAAAAACAAAGCGCCGAAACCATGAAGTTGATGAAGAAGCATGGCGCGAATCCGCTTGGTGGTTGCTTGCCCATGTTGATCCAAATGCCTTTTTTTATCGGTTTCTTTTTTGCGTTACGAGAAATGGTTGAGTTGCGACACAGTGATTTGGCTTTGTGGACCGATCTTTCTGCGCCTGATCCTTATTTTATAATGCCTGTTATGTTTGGTTTTTTAATGGTTTTAACCCAAAGGCTTAACCCTCAGCCCGCAGGAATGGACAGTTCGCAAGCAAACATTATGAAGTATATGCCTGTAGTGTTTTCTGTTTTGTTTATATTTTTTCCAGCAGCTCTTTGTTTGTATACGGTTGTTAATACCGGCGTTCAGCTTGCTCAACAAAGTTATCTTTATAGGCAGCAGGGTGCGCTTGGGGCAGAGTAAGTGTGTCTGTTGTTTTTGCATTAGCCACCCCACCAGCCAAGTCTGCTATTTGTGTTTTTAGGATTACCGGTGATGGTTGTCACAAATCTTTAAAAAAAATATTTTCTAGAAGTTCTTTTACCCCTAACAGGTTTTATGTTGAAATTTTGCAGGGCAAAAGAGGAGCTATAGACAAAGTTGGTGTTGTTGTTTTTAAGGGGCCAAAAAGCTATACAGGAGAGGACTCTTTTGAGGTTCATGCTCATGGGGGTCTTGCTGTGATGTCGGAAATTGTTGATCTTTTTAGAGACCTTGGGTTTGATGAGGCTGCTGGCGGAGAGTTTACCAAAAGAGCCTTTCTTAATAACAAGATAACGCTTGATGAGGCCGAGGCTGTTTCGAATATTATTGATAGCACAGATAGGCGTGGGGTTGTTTTGTCTAACGGTGTTATGTTTGGGGGTTTTTCTGAAAAGGTTCTCATTTTTAGTGAAGGTATAGACAGCATACGGGTTCGTGTTGAAGGAGAGATCGATTTTTCTGATGAGGGTAATGATTATTTTGACGAGTCCTTGGTTAGAGACCTTGAGAGCTTGGTGGTTGATTTTGGTTTGTTTGTTGGTGCGTGCGTTAACAAAAAACTTTCTGATGAAAAAAATAATATTGTTTTGGTTGGTCCTGTTAATTCTGGAAAGTCTTCAACCTTTAACAGGCTGCTTGGTTTTGAGAGGTCTATTGTTTCTGAAACTCCAGGCACAACAAGAGACATGATTAGTTCTGAGTTGTTTTTTGAGTCAAACGTGTTCAATGTTGTTGATACTGCTGGTGTTCGTGAAACTTTTGATGCTATAGAAAAAAGGGGTATAGATATTTCTATTTCTGAAATAAAAAATTCTGATTTGGTTTTGGGGGTTTTTGAGGGTGATGATATACATAGTGTTGATTTTTTTAAAAAGCTTTGTGGTGAAAAAAGATTCATCTCTATACAAAATAAAATAGATGTAGATTTGGCCAATAACGGTGGTTTTGATTGCTGTGTGTCTGCTAAAACCGGAGTGGGTTTTGATGTTTTAATAAAAATGATTAATGATAGTTTTAAGCCCAGCGCTATGAAAAAAAATCACAAGTATTTAATAAAAGATAGGCACGAGAAACTCTTTCGTTCGGTTGTAAAAGACCTACAAAAAGCTATAGATGGTTTTAAATCTAACACCTCTCTGGAGTTGGTTGCTGAGGATTTAAAAAATGCAAGATCTCACCTAGACGAGGTTGTCGGTGTAAAGTTTTCTGATTCCTTGCTTGGTGATATTTTTGAGTCTTTTTGTATTGGTAAGTAAATAACCTGTTATTTGTTTGTGTTTATTTTTAATTGAGTTTAGTTTTTAACAGCTTTATATATTGTTTTTTATAAGTTTTTGAACAAAGATACACAACAGTTATACATTGAGTTTTTTCTTGCTAAAGCTGAGGTGCGTTAACTTATCAACAAAAAAGCATTCTCTTAATAGAAATAACAGAAAGTATATAATATAGATATTATTGTTTAATTAATTATGTATAAGTTTGACGTTGTTGTTGTTGGTGGTGGGCATGCTGGTGTAGAGGCAGCCTATGCTGTTGAAAGAATGGGTTTGAGTTGCGCAATAGTAACCTTCAACATTAAAAACATTGGTCAGATGTCCTGTAACCCGGCAATAGGTGGTCTTGGTAAATCACACATAGTTAGAGAAATTGGTGCAATGGGAGGCTTGATGCCTGTAGCAACCGACATGTCTGGAATACAATATAGAACACTTAACACAAGAAAGGGTGATGCCGTTCAAGCACTAAGAGTTCAGTGTGACAGAGATCTTTACAAAAAAAGCGTCCAAAAAATAATTAATAAAACAAATATACAGCTTTTTGACGAAGAGGTGGTTGACATACTGATTGAAAAAAGTGTTGTTAAAGGGGTTGTAACCAAAAACCAAACAATTCTAGCCAATAAAACAATATTAACAACAGGCACCTTTTTAAACGGAAAAATGTACACCGGAGAAACCATTACAAAAGGAGGACGTCACGGCGACTCCACAGCAATACCCCTTTCTGAAAAACTCTACGGATTAAGGCTTCCAATGGGAAGGCTGAAAACAGGCACACCAGCAAGAATTAAGTTTTCAAGTATTGATTTAAAAAAGATGGAAATACAACCAGGGGAAAAACCAACCCCATGGATGTCTCTTTATAACACACCAAAGAAACACCAAAAACAACTGCCCTGTTATATAGCAAGAACAAACCCCAAAACCCACGAAATCATAAGAGACAACACCCACCTTTCAGCAATGTATTCTGGAAACATAGTAGGAATAGGACCAAGGTACTGCCCGTCGATTGAAGACAAAGTTAACAGGTTTAAGGATAAAAAAAGCCATCAAATTTTCATAGAACCGGAGGGAATAAACAAAGATCTTGTATACCCAAACGGCATATCAACAAGCCTACCAAAAAAAGCTCAGAAAGATTTTATATATTCTATTGAGGGTTTATACGGTTGTGATATTGAAGAGTATGGATATGCTGTTGAGTATGACTTCATTGACCCAAGAAGCGTGAAAAAAACCCTTGAAACAAAACCGCTAAAGGGTTTTTATTTAGCAGGTCAGATAAACGGAACCACCGGGTATGAGGAGGCTGCAGCCCAAGGCCTAATAGCTGGCATCAACGCAGCATCAAGCATACTAAAAAAAGAGGAGTTTGCACTAAGAAGAAGCGAAGCATATATAGGGGTTTTAATAGACGACCTAACAACACAAGGAATAACAGAACCATACCGAATGTTTACAAGCAGAGCAGAGCATAGGCTGCTTTTATCACAAAACAACGCAGAACAAAGACTTTTAGAAAAAGCCTATAAATATAAACTGGTAAGCAAAGAAAGGTATAAAAAGTTTATCGAAAGCGAAGAAGAATACAAAAAATTTGTAAACAAAACCCTTAAAAATAAAAAAATTGAGACTTTTAAAAACCAACAAAACAAAAACATAAAACTTAAAGAAAAGAAAAGCGTCTTTGACCTTCTTTCAAGAACGGACGCTAACAAAGAGAGCTTGTTTAAAACCAACAAAACAAACCAACCCCTTTACGAAAGAGCAATTGTGGAGCTTAAATATGAGGGGTATATAAAAAAACAACTAAGAGAAATAAAAAAAACAGAAAAACAAAACGACAGAAAAATACCGGAACATATGGATTATAAAAAAATAGCCGGATTATCAAACGAAGCAATAGAAAAATTAAGCAAATCACAACCAACGACTATTGGGTCCGCCTCAAGAATCGAGGGCGTAACCCCAGCAGCCATCAACCTTATACTGATACAAATAAAAAAAAGAGAAATTTTAAAAAATGCATAAAGGTTATTATCAAGAAGCCTTTAGGAAAAATGAAAAAGAAAAAATAGATCAATATATAGACCTAGCAACAACCTTTAATAAAACACACAACCTGTTTGTTAGAAAAGACAAGGAAGAAATCTACAACAAAGACATTCTAGACTGTTTGCCAATAATCAAACTTATAAAACCAAACAAAACAGTCGCAGATCTTGGTTCAGGAGGCGGCCTTCCTGGAATACTTCTCTCAATAACAAAACCAAAAAATAAAATAACCCTTATTGAGAGCAACCAAAAAAAATGTTATTTTTTGAGATCTGTTGTTCATACACTCGATTTAAAAAACACAACAGTACTGAACAAAAAACTAACCAAACAAAATAAACTAGGAGTGTTTGACATCATCACAGCCAGAGCATTCGCATCAATAGAAAAAATAATAAGATTAACCACAAACAATATCAGTGAAAAAAGTAAATATATTTTATTAAAAGGCAGGGAAGAAAAAACCCAAGAAGAATTAAAATTATTAGACACAAAAAAATATAGATATGAAATAATCAAGCTAGACAATAAAAACCAAGAGAGGAATCTGGTTTTAATAAAAAATAATGAATAAAGTAATTGCAGTAGCAAACCAAAAAGGCGGGGTTGGAAAGACAACAACAGCCGTAAACCTTGCCGCAAGCCTAGCAGCGACTAAAAGAAGGGTCCTTCTAATTGATCTAGACCCACAAGGAAACGCATCAACAGCGGCAGGAATTACAAACAACAACCCACTTAGCCTTTATCATCACTATTTTGAAAACAAAGATATAAATGACTGTGTCTATGAAACTCAAGACAATTACACAGTTATTCCTGGTGGTGAGGAGCTTATAGCCCTCGAAGTCGCAATAAGAAATGACAATAAACAAGGATTTCTTTCTAAAAGCCTAGAACCCCTAAGCACATCTTTTGATTATACTTTAATAGACACACCCCCAACCCTTAATCAGCTAACAATAGAGGGGCTTTTTTGTGCTGCTGGAACACTAATACCACTTCAGTGTGAATATTATTCACTCGAAGGAGTAACAGGATTGATGCAAACAATTAAGACCCTATCTGAAAAAAATATGACAACAAACCGGGTAATTGGAATTGTAAGGACAATGGTAGATATGAGAAACAATCTTGCAAAAGAGGTGTCTGACGAACTAGAGAAATACTTTTCAAGCCTTGTTTTTAACACACTAATTCCAAGGAACATAAAACTAGCAGAGGCACCAAGCCACGGCATTTCGGGTGTAAAATATATGCCCAACTCTTATGGGGCAAAAGCCTACCTGGCTCTAGCGGGCGAACTTATAAGGAGGGTTGAAAATGTCTGAAAACAAAAAAAAACTTAACAAAGGACTAGATGCTTTATTGGGCAATCAAGACCAAAAACAAAGGTCTATAAAAGACATAAACATAGAACAAATAAAAGCAGGAAGATTTCAACCTAGATCAAATTTTGACAAACAAAAACTTAATGAACTTACAAACTCAATAAAAAACCAAGGAGTTCTTTCTCCCATTCTTGTTCGAGAACTGGGTTTAAATGAATACGAGGTTATAGCCGGCGAAAGAAGATTAAGGGCCTCAAAAATGGCAGACCTAAAAACCATCCCATGTTTAGTTGACCAAAAACAAGATCAAGACGCCCTTATATCCGCCTTGATAGAAAACCTTCAAAGAGAAGACTTAAATCCGGTAGAGGAGGCAAGGGGTTTGGATAGACTTAAAAGGGAGTTTGGATTAACACAAGATCAGGTTGCAACATCTACAGGCAAGGCTAGAAGCACTATTGCAAACTCTTTAAGAATACTCACCCTACCAAAGTCTGTATTGGATATGCTATCAAGCGGATTAATTGAGAAAGGTCATGCAAAACTATTAGCTTCTATGAGCCCAGCCGATGCCGAGAGTGTTGCAAGAAAAATTGCAAAAGAATCGTTATCAATAAAAGATCTAAGCTCTTTCATATCAAGCAAAAAACAAAACAAAACCACTAAAACCAAAACTAAAGACACAGACCTTCTTAATATTGAAAAAGAAATGTCTGAAAGCTTTGGGCATAAAATTGAAATCGAGACAAAGAACAAAAAATCAGGAAAGGTATCAATCTACTACAACACACTTGATGAGCTTGATAATATTATTTCTAAGATAAAAAATAAATAATAAACACCTTGTTTATAGATAGATATATTTTTATAATTCTCTCCATTGAAGCAAATAAACTAACCCCAAAAACCCCAGATTGAAAAAATTTAGCCAGAAAACAAACCTAATAATCGCATTAATTTATTCATCAATACTTGTTGTTGGTGCTTTGGTTAACCCTCTTTTCATCCCAATTGCAATTTTTCATGCCGCATCAGTGAGTTTTGTTTATTATTTTGGATCAAAAATACAAGATGTAGCCCTAAATATTGGTTATATCTGGCTCTCAAAGTGGGCATTGTTTGTTGTTTCATTAATCATAACTGGGACATATGCTCCAGATATTTTTATACATGCAATGATGTTGTTCGTTTTATTCAATGTCTCTATTAATCCTGCAAGCTTTATGCTTAACAAAAAGACTTTATAAATATGGCATCAGAGACAACCACAGAAAGTTACATTAGGCATCATCTAACCAACTTAACTTGCGGCAAGACGCCTGATGGTTGGACTTGTGATCCATATAAGGTTGATCAAATGGGTTTTTGGGCTTTTCATGTAGACTCCCTTTTATGGTCAGTCCTTCTTGGCAGTATTTTTATTTTGGTTTTTAAGATGGCTATTCCAAAAAAGCCTGATCCTAACGTAGCACCCAAGGGCACCCAAAATTTTGTTGAGATGTGTATTGAGTTTGTAGAAGATAACGTTCAATCTTTATTTGGCTTAACAAAAAACAGATTAATTGCTCCACTAGCACTTACGGTTTTTGTTTGGATATTATTAATGAATCTTATGGACCTAGTTCCTGTAGACTTTTTACCAGTTCTAGCAGGACATATCGCATACGCACTTTTTGGCTTTAATGAGGCAACTGGCGGAGGGGTAGAGTGGATAAAAGAACCAGAATCTCTTTATTTTAAAGTTGTTCCAACAACAGACCCAAACATAACACTTGGTATGGCGCTTGGGGTTTTTATCCTAACCATCTACTACAGCATAACAGTAAAAGGACCAAAAGCATTTTTAGCTGAACTAACCCTTCATCCATTTGGAAAATGGTTAATCCCAGTAAATTTTATTCTAGAAATGGTGAATTTTATTGCTAAGCCAATTTCATTGGGTTTGAGACTTTTTGGGAACCTTTATGCAGGTGAAATGATTTTCATCTTAATTGCATTAATGTTATCTTTTAGCAGCATACCAGTAGGCATAATGGGCTTTGGTTTGCATTTGGTTTGGGCGCTTTTCCACATATTAATTGTGGCTTTGCAAGCGTTTATTTTTATGGCGTTAACAATTGCGTATTTAGCAATGGCGCATGAAACTGAGGAACATTAATCCTCAACTTATAGGAGAAAAAAATGGAATTAAATATGTTAGCAGCTGGGATAACCATGGGACTATCAGCAATTGGAGCTGGAGTTGGAGTGGGTATTTTGGGTAGCAAATTTATAGAAGGAATAGCAAGGCAGCCAGAGTTGGCTCCATTTCTCCAAGGAAGATTCTTTTTAATGATGGGTTTAACCGATGCGGTTCCTATGATTGGAGTTGGACTTGGTATGTATATGCTATTTGCGTAAATATAGGAAATAAGATATGGAACTAGGCCCAACCTTAATTGCTCAAGCAGTCGTAATGATTGTTTTTGTTGCTATATGTTGGAGATATATTTATCCCCCAATACTTGCAGTTATGCAAGAAAGAGAAAAGAAAATATCTGATGGATTAGAGGCTGCAAAGAAAGCGGATGACTCTTTGGAAGAAGCAAAACTTGCTTTTGAAAAAGAGCTAGATCAAGCAAAATCTGAAGCTGCTGTAATTCTTGAGAAGGCAAACACAAGGGCATCACAGATAGTCAATGATGCAACTTCGAAAGCGGATATTGAAGCAGAAAAAATAATGGCTTCTGCTTCTACAGCAGTTGAAAACGAAACCAATAAAGCCAAAGAGGAGCTTAGACAACAAATGTCGGACATCATTATTAACACAACTCAAAAAATTCTGGATGCAGAAATTTCTAAAGAAAAACATGAAGATCTTCTTAAGAAAGCCGCACAGGAACTTTAATCTATGATTGAATTAACTCCTTTAGCCCGGCCTTATGCCAAGGCTTTATTTGACTCCGCAAATGATTCTAAAAACTTAGATGGCATGGCTGAAGAGTTAAAAATTATTGCTTTGGCCTCAAAATCAGAAGGAGTTATTAATACTATTGAAAACCCCATTCTTTCAAGACAAGAAGTTGTAAATATACTGATTGAGCTGTTTGATGAAAGCATCTCAAGCACATCAAAAAGACTTCTTGAGATACTTGCTGAAAACAAACGCCTAAATTTACTAGAGCCAATATATTCTATTTATCAAGATCTATTAGAAAAACACAAAGAACAAAAATCTATTGAAGTCTTTGTTGCGGTCAACCCAGGCCCCGAAGCTAAAGAAAGCATAGAACTAAAACTAAGATCAACTTATGGCGAAGATGCCAATATATATTTTTCAAAAGACCCAAAAATGATGGGCGGCCTATCTATTAAGATCGGCGACGAAACACTTGACCTTTCTATTAAAGGAAAGGTTAACAAACTTGTAAACCAATTAAATTTTTAAGGTGAAAAAATGAGTCAATTAAATCCATCAGAAATTTCCAGCGTTCTAAAAGAAAAAAT
>MDTC01066258.1_pt1 | contig 10574 bp, 6 predicted proteins | sample 811181 | NCBI WGS metagenome assembly MDTC01 (sample SAMN05326644, study PRJNA326480) | marine metagenome | isolation source: seawater | place: Pacific Ocean: North | collected 2011 | reverse complement strand
TGGTGTTGATTCCAACAATATTTGGAGCGGCCATATATCTCCTTAATTTGAAAGTATTTATTTAAATTTATTTATGATCTATATGTTGTGTCAAAACTTGTGATTAGTGCAAAAGCAAATAATTTTGATTTTGACGCTGCCTCACCACCAATATTTGTTAATGCAGATCCATCACCTGTAAATGATGTTGCGGTGATAATACCTGTAATTGATGTATTTCCTAAAACGGTTAAACTTGCGCCTGAAGGAATACTCGCTCCACCATCCAATGATACTGCAGCATTATCATCAGTATTAGTAATATTGTTAACTTTTATAAGAGACATTTTTTTATAAACCTAAAATTTGTAATGCAGCCGCTTTTGAAAAACCTACCACAGGAACATTAACCAAATTTTGCCCCGATCCGGTGAATGATGTGGCAGTCACAACACCCGATAAATTACAATTACCATTAACTATGAACGATCCAGTGGATGGTACAGTAGCACCAAAGGAAATCACCACTGGTTGTCCATCTGTTTTATGAACAATTGAATTTACTTTAATCTTAGAGTCTTGTGCCATCACATTATACTCCTAATTTTAAATGGATCTGTCTTTCCTAAAAATCCAGGAAAAGACATATTTGAAGCATCACCAACCAATGATCCACATGTACAGACACCAGTGAAGTTTATAAAGACATCACCATCACCTGTAGCTAAATCACCCGGAAAATTCAATCCCGAAGAAAATTCTACAGGGCCATCATTATCTAAATTAGAGATGGCATTTACTTTAAGAACTGACATAAAAACCCCCTATCAAGCGATAGTTAATGTATTAGCGGTGCCCACTGTAATAGTTGCACCAATTGCAACACCCAGAGGCCCAAATACTCCATAATTATTATTACCCTCATCAAGAGTGATACTTTCATGAATCATTGAAGGGTTCGAGAAGAATGCAGCGGTTTGAATACCAGTAACACCTGTTGTTGATAGTCCACTACCACTACCAACACTTACACTAACAACCTTTGTGGATGAATCATATGTAACGGTGTTACCAGATCCAGTGAAATTAATCGCAGTTACAACACCAGTTGTAATATCAATACCGCCAGATTGAATTCCAATTGCATCTAAACCTGAAGTAGCAGTGATAACTCCAGTAACAACAACTCCACCAACTCCTGTATCAAACGTGGGAGCGTTTACATCACCAGTAAGATCTCCTATAAAACCACCACTTGCTGTAACAACACCAGTATAATTTGCAGTAGAACCGGTTAAGATTCCAGTAATTACAACACCATTAGGGTTCGCTTGTGCTTTTACATTACCACCATCATCTTTCAGTGATGTAGCATCAATACCAGTTAAGTTAGAACCATCACCAAAGTATGTTGTTGCTAATACACCAGTAGAATTGAATGTTACGATTCCAACGCCACCACTGGAATAAGCAAGTTCTCCAGTTGCAGGAGCAAATAATCCACGATCAGATTCTTGCCCAAAAGTAAGTGCTGGTGCTGCTACTGTTCCTGTAGCGAAAGCAACATTATTCAGTTGGGTGATGATACCAACGTTAAATGGTGCAGCGTCTACCCACTGTGCGCTATTATCATCTTGATAATAAATGAATAGTCGTCCAAGTCCTGTATTATACCACAGATTACCAGCGGTGATAGCAACACCAGTAAACGCATCACCAGGTGTTGAACCGACACCAATACTTGCACTACCACCACCACCGCCGCCACCTTGGAAACTAAGAGTAACAATTCCAACAGCAGCATTATATTGAGCTGTGGTAAATCCTGGGCCTCTAAATTCAAGGAATGAAACGCCAAAACCTACTGGATGAATGCCTGCTGATCCATCACCAGTTGTGCCGATACCAATTTGCCCCGCACCACCAACAAATTGAGAGGCAGTTACAACACCACTAAAATTTGCTCCACCATTAAATGTTGGAGTGTTTGATATCGTTGTGATATTTGCGGTGGCAATAGTTGCAGTTCCACTTACATTTACATCAGTATTATCAAGTGATGTAATTGTGCTTATACCTGTAACTTCTACACCATTATTAAATGATGTAAGTCCCACAAAAACAGGAATCGTAGCGATACCTGTAATATTAATATTTCTTCCTGTAATCTCATCATATGAGAGATCAGCAAATGTTGCTACACCAGAAACTGTAAGTTGATCAACAGTTACTCCACCAAAAGTAGAGAAACCGCTGACATTCAAATTGCCAATATTAACATCACCAGCGGCAACTTCAATTGTTGCGATCGTGGCAACACCTGTAATATTAATGTCTGTTGCTGCAATTCCACCACGGACATCTAAAGTAGAACGAGGCCCTGTGCTCGCAATACCTACCTTTTTAGTGTTAGAGTCCGCAACAATAAGATCAGAGTTAACCTCTAAGCCATTCTTAACGACAAAACTCTTATCTACTGCCATTTGGGTTCACTATCCCCCGTTAGATTTTTTATTATTTATAGTATTATGTAAACTGATATCTCTCAGTGTTAATCCATCTACCCTTATCAGGGGTGATACTCATACTTCCAGGATTACTATCAAGATCACTAACGGTTAAAGTATTATCTGATAATGTTGTTCTATCCACGTTTTGAGTTTCGGTAATCTCATAAATTGATTCCTTTTCTATTTCTACAACTACATCTTCATAATTTGCTGGGCGTCCTAATGAAATTGTACTAGGGCCAAATCCACTTATAAGTGTCATAATAACTGTATGATTTTCAGTTGTTGTACGAGTCTGAGTAAAGGTAACTTCCTCTATCTCATTTGCTAACTCAATTAGAAAATATCCACTACCTACGTTACCACCTAATGTTGAAGAAAGTATCTCTGGCCTTCCATCTGAATATCCTGATGCTCCGCCTCCACCACCACCATTAGATGCTGCATTACCACCAATATAACCCGCAGCACCACCACCATTTGATTCATTACCAATTCCACCACAGTTTCTATAACCAAGTCCTGCTTTGTAACCTCTAACAATAAGTCCAGATCCATTAATAATATCTCCATTTGCAGCAGTTCTTGCTCGTGTAAGTTCTCCATTTTCAACATCAGAGCAAGGTGGAACTCCAAGTCTTCTATAATATCCACCAATTGTACAACCTGATATCTTACCACCTCTGGGATCCCTGTTTCCAGCACCTGTTGGTTGTTGTGAAAATCCTTGGAAATATCCACTTACAGTTGCAGTGCCATCTTCAATAGATGCTCCACCATCTCCTGCTCCAGGCCCACTGCCACTACCACCCGCTAATCCCATACCACCACCATCTCCACCATTTCCTCTGTTTCCAGCACCGCCGCCTGCACCAGCAACTGCCATAATCGCTGCTTTATTATAGATATACGCTCCTGCTCCACCTCCACCAAATCCAGCTCCATAATTTCCAGCAATTTTAAAAACAAATTCTTCATTTCTTTCCATTGTTATGACAAAGACGGAAACTCCTCCTTCACCACCACTGTTACCATTCCTATCTGCTCCTGAAGGAGCAGCGATTGTGATTTTTACTTTAACATCTTTTTCATCAGCCCATACAACATAAGATCTACCACCTAATAATACTCCAAGTCTAACAGGATCATTATTTTGCTGCCTTTCAAATAAATTATAAGATTCAGTCGGTGCAATAAGAGATGTAGAACCATAATCAAGTTGTTCCACTTTGATCATCTGTCTAGCATCAACCACTGTCAGAGTTGCATCATCTGAGGTAATAGGAGAATTTCCAGCAGTTGGATGAGATACAGTAACAGTGATTGTAGAATCGCCAATGGTAGTGCTCGAAATTGTAAGGGTAGGCGATTGAGCACCACTTACTGTATCACTGTTGGACAATGGAGTTCCATCTTGGTTCCATTGATATGAAACATCAGATCCATCTGAGGCAGATGCTACAACAGTAAAGGTTGCATCAACACCTTGAGCAACCTCATCATTAGACGGTTGTGTGGTAATTGAAATTGTTGGATTTACGGTAACAATTACAGAACCGGCAGCATTACTATCTAAACGCTGATTCTCGTTCGATGCTTTTCCTGTTGATCTTGCAATACCAGCAGTGATGGCACCCTCTTCTGATTGATATGCGGATTCTACATACGTTGCACGAAGAAAAATTGATTGTCCAGTTTCAGATGGGTTTTGAAGATCCTGAATCGTGATTTCATTCGTTTGAGAACCACTAATTTTTCCAGAAACGTCTTCAGCGGCAGTCCCGTTTATATACCACTGATATGCTATATCACCAGTGTTCGTTACTCTTTCACCAGGAATTGTTGTTGGATTGTGTTTGAATTCAGCAGTTGCTAAACCAGATAACGTAACGCTTTCACCTGCATTTACGGTGACAGATTCCGGAGTTGAAGTGAACCTAAGATAAGGCCCATTCAAATCCAGTGTTGTGTTTGTGCTATTGTAGAACGCTAATCCTATCATGCGAAGTTCTGTCCTCCAACTACGCCGAAGAGTGTTGATCCACCATCGAATGTCTTAAATGAATAGATATCCGATGTGCTTGCCGATGTGGTAACGATGGGTAATACACCACCTGTTGGGAACTTGACATCGATGTCTGAACCTCCACTATCTTTGAAGGTAGCAATGCCAACAGAATAACCTCCTGTGCTATCCTGCGTAATTAAAATCGAGAATGCAGTTGCTCCCGTGGGCGGATTGAGAAGAGTAAACTGTGTGACATCTTCATCAACTGTCAAAGTAAAAGATTGTGCGTCAGCCAAATTAATATTGACGTTACCACCAGAAATATCAAGCGTTTGAACAAATTCTGAATAAGTCTTAAACTTAGCGGATCCTTCAATGTCAACCTTTGCTCTAGGTGATGCAGTTCCAAATCCAGTTTGATTACTAGAGGTTGAAAGTGCAGTTCCTACAACAATATTTGTTGCCGTAATAATACCAGTGCGTATCTCACCAGTTGTACTATCTAGTTTATGAGAAGCAGCAGTCATAACACCGCTGACATTAACGTTTACAACGTCAATTCTTCCATCAAAGATAGAGTTGTTTCTCACCTTCAAATCAGTGTTACCAGTGCCAACACTTCCAAGATCAAGATTGAAGTGAGGAACAGTGGTGCCAATACCGATATTTACAAGATTGTTAGGATAAATTCCAGTACCTAATCCAGCGGCAACACCACTCCAGAGACTGTCTGTCTGAAGATTGAAGAGTTCAGAACCATCACCGACAAATTTTGTAGCAGTAGCAACTCCAGCAGAATTAATATTACCGCTGAAGTACGAGTCACCCTCAACTCTAAACTGGAAAATATTTGCAGAGGTTCCGACACCAACTCTTCCTGAAGTATCTACGGAGAATTCAGTTGATCCGTTTCCAACCTTTAATACGTTATTTCCAGGTGTAGTTGTTGCAATACCAACCTTATCAAAGATTCCGATACTTAAAGTCTTAGAAAGACTTACACTCCCAAAGCGGAACCAATCATTATCTGTAGTATAAATCCATCCAACGTATCCACCCTTTGCAGGGTTGGCATTGTAGACTACATCACCAGGGTTACCTGCCAGAGATGGTGTTGCAATTCCAACAGTGTATTTTCTTGATACAGTCGTGTCTCCTTGAAGGAATAAAGAATTAGATTCAATGCCCTTAGTAGACGTTGATGTAAGTTTCTCGTTAAAGATAACGGGGCCATCAAACTCAGAAACAATATTGCCTTCAGGGCCACCCTCAACTCTCAGTGAGCGACTGATAGATGCCTCAAGTGGAGTAAGAACATCAAATCCAACGCTAACACCACTGGTTGATACGTCCTCACCAGTGACAGTGGGGATAGGAGCATCAAATACTTCCTCTTGTCCGGTAGCAGAACTTACTTTCTTGTTACCAACATAGAAGTCACCAGCATCATTCATACCGGTGTAAACATTTACACCACCGTCAAATTTAAGAGATTGAGAGATAAGTGCTTCTCTAGTGGTAAGTGATCTATCCTGCTTCTCTGGTAAAGCAGTTGAATAGTTACCAGGGCCATATCCAACATATTCAAATGTATGTCCAGAAGCACGAATAATAGAATTTCTTCTAAACTCAATGGGACGAGCCTGTATTTTTTTGATTACAGAGTTTGTAACGTGAGTGGTAGCTCTTGTTCCAAGAACACCTCTAAACACACTTACTGGGTTGCCTGTAACTGTAGTTTTTACTCTAACTATTTCTTCATCAATTAATAAGTAATCACCAATATTAATATCTAAATCAGTTACATTTAAAATGTCTAAATCAGTTGTTGATGCGGTGAGAACTGCTGCAGAAGTTGTAGTTGTGACACCTGCATAGATTGTTTGTTGTCTTCCACTTAAGTTTTCATTTTCAACAACAACATTACCACCAGCAGACGCAAATGCATAGGGGAATGCTCTTATTGTTCCAGATGGATCAGGAGCAGTGGTGCCAACTCCTACGTTGATTTCAAAAGATGATAAAGAATCTGTCTTCTTGACGATAAAATCGCCTTGATAAAGTGATTGATCAATTCCACCAATCTTTACTTTATTATTTACTCTAAGTCCGTGATTCTCAGTAGTTGTAACAACACCAACACCACTAACTCTATTAAAGTTAAAAGAACTTACATTTAAACTCCTTCCAATTACTTGAACCGAAGATGCAGAGAGATCAGTAACACCAATTCCAGATCCACTAACTGTGGCAGCGGATGCGACTTGTACCTCTTTGGCTGCACCAGCATTAACACCAGTAATTCTGTAAAGAGTGTTATAAGGATGATTGGATTGTGGTTTTACATTTAATAATTCAACGGTATCACCAACGTTATCATAGATCTTGGTGACAGTGACAATACCTACGGAGTGTGATGCAGTTGTGCCGACTCCCACAATCTGTAAAGAATCTCCAACTGTATAAGCACTACCGCCATCCATAATCTTGGCGGCAACAATATTACCAGATGAATTTACCTGAATTCTTGCAGTGGCGTTTTGTCCTTGTGTTGATGCAGCACCTGAAGAAACTAACTTGGCATTGTAGATATAACCAGCACTTCCATTTCCATATCCAGCACCACTATCAGCGATACCAATGTTAACAACACGGTTCAGCCCGTGATCGATTGTGGAGAAGAATGTGTGAGCAGTGCCAGCACTGTTAGACTGAACTTCAGTAACACCAAAACCAATATTATAGTCAGAAATTTGAGATTGTAATGTTTCTCTTGTTACACTACTTTGAGGATCATCAACTACCGTCTCACCAATTGGTGTAGGCAGGGCGAAAGAAGAAGATGCTTGAGGATCTTGTGCAGGATTATCTCTATTTGTTTGAGGATAAAGCTGTTGAATAGACTGAGAGAGTCTTTCCGTTGAGAATGGAGAAACAGTAGGACTGTTAGAGTTGTTAATAATTAACAGGTGGTAAATACCGTCCTGTTCACCAGCGATATATCTTTGAATCTGTTGAGAACGATAAACTTGAAAAGTTCCTTTCGTTCTTGTCTGAGCGAAGGTGGGTAAACTTGTGGTTCTAGCAGAGGTGTCATTTGTAAATGCACCGGGGCCTGAAGAACTAACAAGTGATACAGTGAATTCTCTTGCACTAGTGATACCAGTTACATTGAACTTACCATTAAATCCAGAATTAGCGGTTCCAACTGGATTATTAGCACTTACGATATTTTTAATTTCAATCTCAGATCCAACCTTCAAATCATGAGGTAGTTCGGTTAGAATATTAGCTACATTACTACTCCAATGAGCACCAGCAATAAATCTAAAGTTTCTCTGTTCGTTTGAATTACTAAGTGTGACTGTTGTTGGACTAAAATAAGAGGCAACTTCAGTGTCAGTGCCACCTGTGGTATTTGAAGAGTCCTGAATAATATAACCATCAACTGGTGGACGAGCAGAAGTAATACCAGATCCTGAAGGGATTACATAACGTGCTCTATAGATTGTGTCAATGACATTTCTAGTATCAGGTTGACGATTAATAAATGTTCTAGGCGTTGCCGCACCTAATGAAGTTGTTCCAAGTCCAACAAGAGTTGAATAAATGTCGTTATCGGTAGTTGCAGTTCCGACAGTTATATACCATTGAGATTCATTTGAGTCAAATTGAATTGGATGTCCAATATCACCTGCTGTCTTATCAGAAACTCTGCTTTGTACTCTTAAAATACCACCTTTATTATTAATGGTTAATTCATCACCATTAATGGAGTCATTTAAAGTTTTTGCAATCTTAACCTGATCTGTTCCTACTCCAGAGGTGATGGCAAAGTAAATCGTATTAGTTTCAAGTCCATCTGGAAGATGTCCATTTTCAGCGACTACACGAATACTTTCTCCAGATAAAATATTGTGAGGGCTATTAAACGTAATTACATTAGATGTAATGCTGTTAATTCCGGATGTTCGTCCTACTAAGTGAGTTTTCTGAAATGTATCTTGAGTTGTTCCCAACTCAGTATCGGGCATGACAATACGCGCCGAATAATTCGTAGGCGATCCACTGCTATCAGGTATTAATACGTTAAGAGAATCGTTCTGTTTAGCACCTATTCTGTAACCTTCAATGACGCTATCGGGAGCAACGTCCTCATTAGTTTGATTATAAAGATAAAGTCTGCTAGTAGATGCAACTCCAACAACAGTTTTTTCTACATCAATAGCGTTAAATTCAATCGCACCCTGTGCAGTCTCTAGTTGTTTAGGTGGAATAATGTGAGTAATGTAACCAACATCATCTCTAGAAAATGCATTATTTTTATATCCTTTCGATACTAACGCTTTGGCACCAAAGTTAGAGTTGGAGTTGGTAACAGATAAATCACCACCACTCTCAGTAACAAAGTGATTTGCATAACCAATAGCAAAGCAAGAAACAATTTGTATTACAGAATCATTTGATGCCTTAATGTGGAAGTTTTCATATTCAGGTTTAAATACAGCAGAACTGTCTTGATTTATATTTGCATTTCCCGTAAATGTAGAGTCTTTATATTCTCCACTAGAAGCATTATACTTCACAAAAGCGTTTTTATCTTTTTGAAGTCCAATACCCGTGAATTGAGCGACAACCATGGATTTAAATCCAAGTGCTTTGCTACCATCAGCGTGCATTCCACACATTCCAAAAACGGAACGCAGAGAAATATTAAAGATATAAGGAGATGCAGAAGTTACGGAGTCAGATTGTAAATCAACTTGAGATCCAGTGACAGTGGGTAACGCATCATCAGGTGCATTAGAGACACTATATTTGAATTGAGTCGTGCCCTCTGCAGAGGATGCAAGAACGTCACTTACTACGAATTGTCCATTATAGGCGTCAGTGCCAACGTTAGAAACCTTAAATGCAGTGTCTACATCAAGTCCAAACAATGCACTTTCAAGAGTAACTGTAATTTCAGTTGTAGCGGTAGATCCATCACCCGCCTTAATGCTGGTAATACCGATTGCACCACTCTTAGGGCCTACAATACGGAATTCATCAATTTTTGGTTGAATATCTAATCCTGAATCAGGATAATCTGGTTCGATGGCTCTACCAGAGGATGATCCATACGCTAAACCAACCTTTTCATAGTACATGTCAAGATCAGTTCTACCAGCGTCAAAATCACTTATGAATGCATCGTTGATCTTAACATCATTTACACCATCAGCATATTCAAAACAAGTAAGCTTATGGTGAGAGAAATTAGGTACGAAAAGGTTTGTGCTGTAATCCTTATAGACAGTTCCGTTAGGATCTCCGTCAAAAATTGAAAACTGCCATGAGTAACAAGTGCCTGTTACACGGAAAATGGCAGATCTTTCGATATTTACATTCTCAGGATTAGGAACATACTTTGGACGAATCTTTGTTTTACGAAGATCCAAACCTACCAGAGAAGTTCCTCTAGGGAGAATAACTCCACCATGAACACTGTTAAGCTTATATAATGCGTTGTTGTCGGTTGTAAGATCAAAATTTGTGGTTAGAGAAAAAGATGGAAAATCTGAAGAAGTAAGTCCATTTCTTAATCTAAAATTTCCCGATCCATCAGGAATCCAACCAGGACGATTATCAACCAGGTGTTCACCTGGATATAAAAGAATAGTAGTTTTACTAAATCTATCGTTATCTAATCCGCTCTGATAGGAAAATCTAGCTGCCTCAATCAGTGCTCTCTGAATTGTTTTAAAAGGGCGGGCTAGGGAATTTCCCTGATTTTCTATAGAGTCTGTGGCGTCTAAATCGTTGGGGTTAACGTAGAGAATGTTGCCACGCGCATTCTTTAAAAAATTATCTAGACGACTAAGAGGCATCTTACTAACGCACTATTTCTGTATGAGTTATTTATCAACCCATGTCATCAAGCCCCCAGTCGGATTTGAACCAACGGCCTACGCTTTACAAAAGCGTTGCTCTACCACTGAGCTATAAGGGCAATAGGAGTGGGGGGACTTGAACCCCCACGAGATTAATTCTCAACAGATTTTAAGTCTGGTGCGTCTACCGATTCCGCCACACTC
>MDTC01102457.1_pt1 | contig 10575 bp, 12 predicted proteins | sample 811181 | NCBI WGS metagenome assembly MDTC01 (sample SAMN05326644, study PRJNA326480) | marine metagenome | isolation source: seawater | place: Pacific Ocean: North | collected 2011 | reverse complement strand
TGGTATTGCCCTTGCCATGGTTCGCATTATGATACTGCTGGTAGAATAAGAAAAGGTCCAGCAGCTAAAAATCTTGATATACCAGCGGCAGAATTTATAAATCAAAACGTTATAAGGATAGGTTAATAACATAATGAGTAAAGAATCTACATATATTCCAAAATCAGGCTTCTCTAAGTGGTTTGACCAAAGATTGCCATTACCGAGAATGCTTCATGATAACATAAATGCATTTCCAACACCAAGAAACCTAAACTACTGGTATACTTTCGGTGGCATTTTAACATTTTGTCTCGTGACGCAGATAGTTACAGGGATAGTTCTTGCGATGCACTACACTGCTGACGCAGGACTAGCATTTGCCTCTGTTGAGCATATAATGCGGAACGTTAATTATGGTTGGCTCATAAGATACATTCATGCTGTTGGAGCATCCATGTTTTTCCTAGCTGTTTACGTACATATTTTTAGAGGCTTGTATTATGGGTCATACAAAGCACCTAGGGAGATTCTATGGATACTTGGTGTGGTTATATATCTATTGATGGTGATTACAGCCTTTATGGGCTATGTATTACCATGGGGACAGATGAGCTTCTGGGGCGCTACTGTTATAACCAATCTATTTTCTGTCATACCGGTTGTGGGCACAACAATCACTGAATGGCTCTGGGGTGGATTTGCCGTAGATAACGCAACATTAAAAAGATTTTTTAGTTTGCACTACTTGATGCCCTTTATGATCTTTGGTGTAGTAATTTTGCACATTTGGTCACTTCATGTGACAGGTAATAATAATCCTGTCGGGGTCAGTGTTAAGGAAAAGCAGGACACAGTACCATTCGCGCCTTATTACACGGTAAAAGACGCGTTTTCTTTAGTCTGTTTTTTGATCCTATTTGCTTGGTTTATATTTTTCAATCCAAATATATTAGGTCATACAGACAACTACATCATGGCGGATCCATTAGTGACCCCAGCTCATATTGTGCCGGAATGGTACTTGTTACCATTCTATGCAATACTCAGAGCTATACCGTCAAAACTTGGCGGAGTATTAGTGATGGGTGCAGCAATAGCGATTCTATTTATTCTGCCATGGCTTGACACATCAAAAGTGAGGTCGGCTACTTTTAGACCACTATATAAGCAATTTTATTGGATATTTGTAGTGAATTGTATTGCTCTTGGATATCTAGGGTCTCAGAATCCAGAAGGTTTATTCCTAGTTGCATCCAGAATATGTACTGCATACTACTTCATTCATTTTCTACTTGTACTTCCAATATTAGGGCTGGTTGAGAAGCCAAAGCCCATTCCCGAGAGCATAACTAAAGCTGTTCTTGAAAAAATGGAAATAAGGAATTTGAAAGAAAAAAGTGCGGAGGCCTAGCTGAAATAAATGTTCAAATTATCCGGATATAATTTCAAGTTTTGCATATTGTTCCAAATTATATTTGTCTTATTTTTTACGATAAGCGCATTCGCGGCAGGAGAACAAAAAAGAGTCCAGAAGCACGACTGGACTTTCGCTGGAATATTTGGACATTATGATGATGCTCAACTTCAGCGTGGTTTTCAAGTATATCGCGAGGTGTGTTCCTCTTGCCATTCAATGAACTATGTATATTACAGAAATTTAGCAGAAGAAGGTGGACCCGGTTTCACCGTTGAAGAAGTTAAAGTTATCGCATCTGAGGATACAATAATCGATGGGCCCGATGACTACGGGGAAATGTTTGAAAGACCTGGAAAGCCGAGTGATATTTTTATGTCACCATACGCCAATCAGAATGAAGCGCGTGCATCAAACGGTGGAGCATATCCTCCAGATTTCAGTGTACTAGCAAAAGCCAGAAGTACGCTTAGAGGTTTTCCTTGGTGGTTTGTTGACTTATTTACAGGATATCAAGAGCAGGGGGTAGATTATATCTATGCACTCTTAAATGGATATAGTGAACCACCTGAAGATTTTATATTGCAATCTGGCATGCATTATAATGAATACTATCCAGGTAACCAAATAGCAATGGGTCAGCCACTCTATGAAGAATCTGTTGAGTATGCTGACGGAACTATTGCAAGCGTAGAGCAAATGTCAGAAGATGTTTCTGCATTTATGATGTGGGCTGCTGAGCCAAAGCTTGAAATTAGAAAAAAAATGGGTTTCAAGGTTGCCATTTTTTTATTTGTTCTTGCGGGTTTGTTATATTATTCAAAGAAGAAAATATGGGCCAAAATTGAACATTGAAACCAATAAAAATAGATCCATTGAAAAACAACATAAATTTTCTTGAAAAAAAAATACGATCGATAAAAGACTATCCCAAACCGGGTATCATTTATCAAGATATCACCCCTCTTTTAAGAGATCCCCAGGCCTTTTCACTTGCTATTGATCTTTGCTGTGAAAAAGTGGATAGTGATACTGATTTAATAGCTGCAATAGATGCGAGAGGTTTTATTCTAGGTTCAGGTATTGCATACAAGACACGTAAGGGAATCATCCCAATTCGTAAAATGAACAAGCTACCATATGATGTCATTGCGGAAAAATATTCCCTCGAGTATGGTGATGATCAAATTGAACTACACACTGACTCAATCGAGGAGGGGCAAAAAATAGTTTTAGTTGACGATGTTTTGGCAACCGGTGGAACAACTGAAGCGGCGATTAAACTTATCGATAGGTTAGGCGGTCAGTTATCCGCGATCATTTTCTTACTAGAGCTCAAAGACCTGAATGGTCGTATAAAAATAGCAAAATATGTAGATAATATTCACTCTTTGATTGAGTTTTAGTTGTTGCTCCTAAAGTGCATTATATCCCCGTCTTGAACTATATATTCCTTGCCCTCAAGTCTCATTTTACCAGCTTCCTTAGCCCCTTGTTCCCCATTATAATTACAAAAATCTATATATGATGTGGTTTCCGCTCTTATGAAACCTTTTTCAAAATCTGTGTGAATAACAGATGCAGCTTTTGGAGCGAATGTATTCTTCTTTATCGTCCATGCCCGTGTCTCTTTATGTCCACTTGTAAAATATGTTATAAGATCAAGTATGTAATAACCTGTATTTATGACTTTAGTAAGTCCTGTTTCATTGAGGCCAATACTTTTCAAATATTCATCCTTCTCCAATTCATCTAGAATTGATAGTTCTGACTCAGTCGATGCCGAGATAGTTATACAATGGGCATTTGATTTTGATGCATAGTCATGAACTAGCTCAGAAAATGCATTTCCTAAAGCAGCGTCAGACTCCTCAACATTGCAAATGTAGAAGATTGGTTTTGATGTGAGAAGATTTAATTCGGCATAAATCTTTTTATAAATATCGTCGACTTTAAATTCTCTAGCCTGTCTCCCGGAATCTAAAAAAGTTATAATCTTATCAATAAGATCGTATGTTGATTTTGCCAGTTCATCATTCCCCTTTATTTTTCGCTCCAGTCCATTTTTACGATTTTCCAGATTTTGTATATCAGCAAGTAGTAACTCTGTCTCAATCGATTGTATGTCCGATATCGGGTCTATTTTATTATTTACATGGGTGACATTGTCATTTTCGAAGCATCTTACAACATGTGCTATTGCATCGGTATCCCTAATGTTTGATAGAAATTTATTACCAAGACCTTCTCCTTTTGATGCACCCTCAACTAAACCTGCTATATCTACAAAATTCAATTTTGTTGGTATTGTATTAATTGAGTTTGATATTTTGCTCAATTTTATTAGTCTTTCATCAGGAACCGAAACCTCTCCTATGTTTGGCTCAATCGTACAAAATGGGTAATTACTAGCCTCAGCATTCGCTGTCTGAGTTAGCGCATTAAATAGAGTTGATTTTCCTACATTTGGTAATCCAACTATACCGCATTTAAAACCCATAGCACTCTCTTATTTGAATAAACCTAAGATTTTTCCTAATGGATTAATCTTTTGGTTTTGGACTTCTGCAAGTTCAAAATTAATGCTGAAGCTTTCTTTTTTATTTAAAATCTCATTGATGTTATTTGTTAGGTAATTGAGAATTTGGTTGAGTTTATCTTTTTCAGATCCTGTAAAGTTACCCATTACATGACCACTAACCTTCTCTTTTTTACCAGGATGCCCAATGCCAAGCCTAACCCTTACATAACTATTATCAATTTTATTTGAAATTGATTTCAGTCCGTTATGGCCTGCGTTACCACCCCCAGATTTAATTCGAATTTTTCCAAATGGTATATCAAGTTCATCATGTAAGACAAAAATATCTTTTGAGTCTATTTTATAAAAATTTGCAATCTGTGAGACTGCATCACCAGAATTATTCATGTATGTTTCTGGTTTTACAAGGATTATTCTATTTTTATCTAATACCGCTTCATAAATAACAGAATTAAATTTATTTTTAATTTTATAATTCTCTTGTGCCGAAATTATATTTTCAATTGCCATATATCCGATATTATGGCGGGTATATTGGTATTTTTTCCCCGGATTTCCAAGGCCAACTATTAGTTGCATTAGACTATTTATTTTTATTCTTGGCTATCTTCAGCATCAGAGGTTTCTTGTGTTTCACTATCATCTGCCTCCTCTGTTTCCTCAGCTTCTTCAGTAATACCAGCTGGGGCTGCAATTGTTGCAATTGTAAAATCTCTATCAGTAATTGTTGGCGTAACGTCCTCAGGTAAAGTCACTGCTGAAATATGAATTGAGTCACCGGTGTCTGCTTCCGAGAGGTCTACCACTATATTTTCGGGTATCGCATCAGCTGGGCATGATAATTCAACATTATAGCGAACAACATTCAATACACCACCCTTCTTAATACCTGGACAAACATCATCGTTTATGAATGATACAGGAACTTCCACTACAACTTTTGCTTCTTTTGAAAGCAAAAGAAAATCAACGTGAAGAGGTGTATCTTTTACTGGATGGAGTTGCACGTCTTTCGGTATTACACGTGTTTTTTTTCCATCTAAATTCAAATCATATAATGTTGACAAAAATCTACCAGTTTGAAAGTGCTTTACAAGCACTTTTGTTTCAACTGTTATGTTTATTGGATCAATACCGGTACCGTATAGTATAGCAGGAGTATTACCATCCCGTCTTATTGCACGCGAGCCGCCGGTACCCATTCTGTCTCTAATTTTAACGTCGATTTCTTGTATATCAGCCATTTTATTCTAAATATTTGATTATGAATTTATTATAAGGTTTTATTATTAATATCTATAAATAATTTTTAGAAAAAAAGAAAGATTTTTTTAATTATTATATGAAGAGGCTTGAAACAGACTCTTCATTTGAAGTTCTCATAATTGCATCGCCTAATAGCTTTGCAACAGAAATTATTTTGATTTTTTTAGATCCACTACCAACAGTTTCATTGAAGATCGTGTCACTAACAGCAAGATTTTTCAGGTCAGAGCTATTAATTCTCTCCACAGCTTCACCTGACAAAACACCATGAGTAATATAAGCGCTAACTTCTTTTGCCCCAGACTCTAGTAATTTACTCGCAGCATTACATAATGTCCCGCCAGAGTCTACGATATCATCAACCAGGATACATGACCTTCCGTTAACATCACCTATAATATTCATTACTTCTGATTGACCAGGTTTATCTCTCCTTTTATCCACAATTGCTAATGGCGCGCCACCAATTCTTTCGGCAATAAGTCGCGCCCTCACGACTCCCCCAACATCTGGTGAGACGACTGTAATTTTTTCAACATCTAGTGTATCTTTTATATGTGTCACAATGACAGGCGCCGCCGATAGGTTATCCGTTGGTATATCGAAAAAACCTTGTATTTGGCCAGCATGAAGATCAATAGTCAAAACTCTGTCAGCGCCAGCATTTGTAATGAGGTTGGCAACTAATTTGGCAGATATCGGAGTCCTACCTGATGTTCGCCTATCTTGGCGTGCATATCCGTAGTATGGAATTACCGCAGTAATTCTTCGCGCTGAAGACCTTTTTAGGGCATCAATGAGTATTAATAATTCCATTAAATGATCATTTGCAGGATATGATGTTGATTGAATGACAAAAACATCCTCGCCTCTGACGTTCTCAAGGATTTCGACAAATACTTCCATGTCAGCAAATCTACGAACATTACATTCGGTTAGGGGTATTTTAAGGTAATTTGCAATATCTGTTGCAAGCCTCATATTTGAGTTTCCTGCAACGATTTTTATGTTTTGATCTTGTTTTTTCATACCAAGTAGATGAATTAATTGTTTTTACAATAACACTTTATAATAATAAGTAAATATTTAGGTCTTTTTATGGAGTATATTTATTTGTAATGGTGATTGCATTTGCTTGTCGTCCGTAATCTATTTCGTTTAGATGATGAGATCTTCTAAAAGAAAAAAATTCATTACTATTTTCATATGTACATTTTTTTACATTACCAATTTCTCTTACGCCACAATTTTTAATTTTATTTATGCAATATTGCGGTAAATCAAAATAGTATTTCTGATTTTTTTGGATAAAGAGCTCTCTATTTTTATCATCATCAATCATAAAATTTTCCAAAAACTCACTGCCAACCTCATATGATTTTTGTTGTATGCATGGCCCTATAACTATTGAAATATTTTCTGTTTTTCCACCTAATTCCTGAACCTTCATTATCGTATTTTCTATAATATTACTTTTAGCTCCTTTCCAACCTGCGTGGATGGCACCAATTATATTTTCTTGTCTCTCATGAAGTAACAATGGAACACAATCGGCTGTCAAAACGCAAAGAACTAGTTTTTCACTTTTTGTCACTAACGCATCTGCCATGACATTCTGTGAATCATTGTCTGTGATTATTTTACATATATTTGTATGTTTTTGTATTGGCATGATAAGACTCGCATCTTCTTTACCCAGCTCTTGTAAAACTTTTTTTCTGTTTCTACTTGTATTTACATTCGAGTCATCGGACCTTCTGCTGCAATTTAAACTTTTATAAATACCTTTAGAGTATCCTCCATTACGTGTGAAGAAGCCATAGCTACAGCCACTGAGGTCAACTTCTTTTGATTTTATAAAATTTTCTTTCATTTCATTTTTTCTGGTACCGAAGACTTATTATTTGAAAAGTATAGGACTTTAAATAATTCACCCATTTTATCAGGATCAGTTAATCGGTGATACTGTCGATCCAGTTTATTTTTATGTTCATTACTTGTATTTGATCTCAACATTTTATATCTCTCGAAGATTCCCAAACTTAGCAGGAAGTCCCTCTGATATATTGGTCCGAATGAATTGATATTCATGGCTCTAGCAATTTCTTTATATCTTTTTATATCTATCAAGCTTGTTAAGTCAGTGTTACCTGGCTCGTGGAAAATAGATCTTTTTTTGTGTGCTGAGATTGCTTGTATTGTATCACCTACACCGCCCATTATTTTGGCGTAGTCTAAAATTAATAGACCACCATTTTTTGCTATATTTTTAAAAATTATTTTTAAAATATTATCTTGTTTTGGTGAAATTTCATAAATCATATCATCATTTAATCGATACTCTGGAAAGTTTATATTAGCTGACTGTTCCAATGGTTTATCGATGAAAGAGTATTTGAGTCGACCGAGATCATCTATGCCGATTGCCCTCTCTTTCCAATTCCCACCTTTAAGAATATATTGTTTTATTGGGATAGCATCGAAAAATTCATTGGCAATAAAGAAGTTTATGCCATCAGGCATTTTCTCCAGCGTATTTATCCTCTTGAAATCGTAATCTATATTACGTGATTGTTCTTCTCTCAGAGTTTCACTTGTGTCATACAACCAGATTTTGATTGATTTATAAAAATCCGGAAATTTTTTTGAAACTCTCTGAATATCATCCATCATAAAACCATTTCCTGGACCTAATTCTATGATATTAATTTTTTGTTTCCCAATATTTTGCCATGTGGTGATCAGCCACAGTGCAATCATTTCACCAAACATTTGACTGACCTCAGGAGCCGTGATGAAATCACCATCTGCTCCAATTGGTCTCTTATATTTGTAATAACCAAAATCCTTATCTTGAAGGCATAACGTCATATACTCTTCGATTGTCATGAGTCCATCTTGATAAACTTTGTTTTTAATTTTTTCTTCTAGATTTCTATATTTTTTTTCCATCTTTTCTATTTAATAATATTACTCCTACAACCATCATGGGAATAGAGATAATCATACCAATTGTAACTTGACCAAAAATATATCCGATTTGTTCATCTGGCAGTCTATATATTTCTGATATTATTCTGAAAACTCCATAAAAAATAAGAAATATTGCTGATGCATTACCTGGAGTTCTCAGAATACGATATTTTTTACAAGAGACTAGTAATATAAAGAATAAAACCAAGCCTTCCAATATCGCCTCATATATTTGCGATGGATGTCTGGAAATAAGTTCTCCACTTGGATATATAACAGACCACGGCAGCTCGGATGTCTTACCGATTAACTCATTATTTATAAAATTTGATATTCTGCCAAAGAAAATGCCAATAGGTGCAGAAATTGCTAGTAGGTCTGCCAACGATAAGAAGTTTAATTTATATTTCTTTGAAAATATTAACGCCGAAATAATTATACCAATGAGGCCACCATGAAAAGACATTCCGCCATTCCAAATTTTATATATTTCATTAAGATTTTCTAAATAGTAAGAAAGATCGTAAATTAAAATATACCCAACACGACCGCCAAATATGATACCAATAATAGCCCATGGAAGAAAATTACTAATCATTTCAGTGCCAATGAATTTATCGGCAGCGTGATCACGAATAAATTTAGATGATATATATATCCAGCCAAGTAGGAGGCCCAGACCATAGGATAAGCCGTACCAGTGAATATTAATTGGTCCGATTTGAACCGCCACGGGGTCAATAACAGGCAGAAGCATTCCAATTGCGTACATTAATAATATTTACCTTTAATTTTTAATTTTAATATATCATAATTAACTAAGAAAACACTTTTAACAATGAATGGAGAATTTATGAGTCAGTCGAACTCAAATTTATTTAGTAAATTAACAGAAATATTGTCCGAAACAGCAGGTGCCGCAAGTGGGGTAAAAAAAGAAATTGAGATAATAGTAAAATCTCAGGTTGAGAAAATATTGAATGATTTTGAAGTTGTTCAACGCGATGAATTTGATTTAATAAAAGAAATGCTCATTAAAGAAAAAGAAAAAAGCATGCTTCTTGAGAAAAAATTAAATGAAATAGAGAAAAAATTAAAAAAAAGTAAATCTACAAAGTAGTGGATAAGTCAGGAAACCACCAAAAATAAAATATACGCCTAGCTAGTGTAAATAAAAAATTAATCATTTAGCATAAAATGGTAGATGAACAAATTTACTTTTTTTGTGTAATGGAAAATTTATTATTTTTAAATAAAAAAAAGCACCCACTTGATGTAATCGAAGAAATTATAGACTCTCAGAGCTATACATTTAAAAGATCCTTTCAAGATGAACTGGACTTATGGATATCAAGTAGCAGATCAAATTTTCGAATAAATTTTAATTGGAATAGCAAATTAGAGGGTATTCACATTATTGTTTTTTTTGAAACAAAGATTCCGGAATATAGACAGGATGAGGTGTATAAGTTAACCATAAAAATTAACCAATTAATGTGGTTGGGGCATTTTGATATTTGGAATGACGAACTAATGCCAGTATTTAGGTATAATTTGTTGCTTTCTGGAGGCTTATTACCCACTGATATACAATTCAATTCTTTACTCAGGCATATAACAGATACTTGTGAAAAATTTTTTCCATCATTCCAATACGTTATTTGGGGTGGAAATAATGCTGATGAGGCTATAAAAAATTCAATATTTACAACTGCGGGGGAGTCTTGAGTTTACAAACACTAAAAAAATTATCTCTTATTGGCATGGGTAGGATGGGAAAGTCCATGGTAGGTGGATGGTTAAATAGCGGTTTAAGCACTAATAAGATACAAATTATTGACCCAAATATAAGTGTTAATGACAAATTCATAACCGAAAATGGCCTTAGTAAGAAATCTTTGGAAGAAATTGACTTAACTCAGGGAACGATAGTTATTGCTGTAAAACCTCAAGTTGTAGAAAATATTTTAATTGCGCTACGGGGGAAGTTAACATCAGAGACTACAATTATATCGATCGTTGCAGGTTACTCAACAAAAGATATTAGGAATTATATTGGAATGGAACCTAAATTAATCAGGACGATGCCAAATACACCGGCTGCAATCGGGAAAGGTATGACGGCAATATTTTCTGATAGTACCCTAGACCAAAATATTAGATCAGAAGCCGAGGCTCTGTTCAGTGCAATTGGAGAATATTGCTGGATAGATGACGAAGATCAAATGCATATTATAACTGCTATATCTGGTAGTGGCCCGGCTTATTACTATTTACTAACTGAGTGTTTGATTGAAATTGCATCCAGCCGTGGCCTTGAGAGAGATAATGCGGCATTGCTTGTTGAACAAACGTTTACTGGTTCGGCAGCATTGGCGGAAAGTTCTCCAAATATTTC
>MDTC01149684.1_pt1 | contig 10576 bp, 29 predicted proteins | sample 811181 | NCBI WGS metagenome assembly MDTC01 (sample SAMN05326644, study PRJNA326480) | marine metagenome | isolation source: seawater | place: Pacific Ocean: North | collected 2011 | reverse complement strand
TTTATAAGTTCACCACCCATCATGTAGTTGAACTTTATTGTATTTTCAGTCTTACTTGTCTGTGGCATAAACTCAGGACCCTCAGATACATTTAAATCATTAAGGGTCGACTGAGATATACCTCTGTCATTAAACCATTTAACTATTTTGCTACCTACAGGTTTGTGACTTTTGAATTCTGGACGAATATAATTTTTTTCACTGTCTCCTTTACGCTTGTAAGTATGTAGTTGAAATGTTTTATTACAGTTATGACAAGTACCGAGACCACGTTCCCAATCATAAGAAGCACATTTAAGCTTTTTATTTTTAGGTTGTCTAGTGTGTGAGCATAATGGGCATATCCCTTGAGACTTACCTTGCTCTAGACCATGTTGATTAAATTTATCAATCACAAATCCATTGATCTCTGTTATTTGCATATATATATTATCTAAATCTGTTTGTATTTAGTTTGTTAAAATGGTAAATCAGGTTCTTGAGCTGCTTCAGCTTTAGGCATAGCTTTTGGCTGATCCATTCTAGGTGCCGCTTCAACATTCATACCGTTAGTCCAAACAACTTTTGCATTACCTAAATAAACTTTATCAACTTTTGATTCTCTTTCTTCTTTTGTTTGTTCTACAATAACAGGTCCATTATTACCAAATTGATCTACTTCATCATTTAAAGTTAAACTAATAGGTAAATATTTGCCTTTAGCTCCAACAATAATCTTATCTTTAGGAATATTGTTTAGGTTAATACTTGTTTTTATTATTGATGCCATTATAAAGTTTCTGTTTTAAAATATTGTTTAGGGTCAAAGTCTTTTGATTTAAAAAATAATTGATATTGTGATACTGCCTCTTGTACTTTACGTTGACCCTTTTCGTAAAATTCTTCAGAGCATTCACAAATTTTTATTTGAAGAGTTTGTTTATCAATAACAATAAATAGCATTTCATAATTAAATAGTTGATTATAGATAAATGCTTGACTGTCATAGTTATATTGGTTTGCTGAATATTTAAATTTATCAATATCTGATGTTGTTTTTAAATCAACAATTAATCTTTCATCATGATTAATTATATCAGCTTTACCTTTCCACATCTCTCCTTCAATTTCTTTCAGACCTGGTACTTCATACTCTACATTTTTACTTTTAATGAGATCTTTGCAAACATTATTTTGCATTATAGTATCTACCATTAATTCTATTTTATCAACTTCGTGTTGTAGTAAGCATAATTCGCCATCTGAAATCTCTTTATATGCCTTCGTATTTCTAGTGGTAGATTCTATTACTTTATACTTTTTTAATTTATTTGGTTCAAGTATAGCAGTATGTAAGTATCCACCAACTAGAAATGCAGCTGAAGGTTTACTTGGTTGTCCAAGTGCTAAAGGATTTTTTAATAAGGTTTTAATATCTGAATTACTAAGAAACTTTTTACCAAAGTCACCGTAGTAGTCATTATCATTTTTTAACCTTTTTAAAATATCTTCTTTATCCATTTACAATGTTGTAAGTTCTTGTTCTAATTTAGGTGTTATGTTATATTTTGCTTTAATAGCAGCTAGTTTACCGCCAGATTTTAAAAACTTTTTAGCTTGTGTTATTTGATCTGGTGTCATAGTTCTGTTATGATCATTTACAGCATCACTGTCTTGTGTATCATCGATTAGAAATAAATTTCCAAGTGCGTATTTCTTCCCATAACTTGAAGCAGAACCAAACTGTTGTGGTGTTTGCATACCTTTTTGTAAAAGATCTACACCAACTAAAGCTGTTGCTTTAATTGAATTTTTACCATCAGATATAGTAGCTATACTCTCAATAATAGGCATAGGTTTACTTTTAATTAAATTTTCATTTAATGTTATTGTAACTCCTAATTCTAATAAAAAGGGTTTAGTTGCTTCGAGAATGTCTTCGGCAGAGCGGAAGTAATATTTGCCGAATGAATTAAATCTACTTTTTTTCGATTTAAACTTAGTCTGAATAGTTGCTAACTTATCGTTAAGTGTCATAGGTTTAAAGGGTTTGTATTATATATAATTACACATTAAAATTGCTATTTACATCTGTATCTTACAGATAATCAAGCACTTGCGAGTGATCTACATTATCAATTAATTTTCTTACAGCTTGTTTTTTAAGCTCAGAAACTCTTACATAACCACTCGGTCCTTTGATATTAATTTTATCTGCTATTTGTGTAGCAGAATGTTTATCACAATCAAGGCCATATGATAGTCTTAAAACTTCATATTCGTTTTCTTCTAAATGTTTTCTCATTAAACTTTTTAAATAACTATTTAGAATATTAATATTGTATGGTTCAGATTGATCAGGTATTTGATATACCATATCTTCATCATCTGTCATTGTTTTTTTATCTATACTTAAAAATATAGAATTAAAAAACATTTCAACCATTTTTTTGTCTTTTGGGTTTTTACGTATTTCATTCATTTTATGTTCAGGTATTCTAATATTACCTCTGTTATGATCTATTGCTCTACGTATAGCACCTTTAACACGTTTGAAAAAAAACGACTTTAATGTTTTTTCTTTATCTTTTGATTCAGATAATACTGAATAATCTAATTTATCAACTGCTTTAACAAGACCTATTGATCCTTCTTGTATTAGATCAGTTATATCTAATATACCTGAAGCTTGTTGTGAAGTTGAAAATTTTCTAGCTATATTTTCTACTAATGGTAGAAACTTATTTATTAAATCATTTCTACTATATTCAATAACATTGCTTGATACTGGTTGAGATTCTTTTACATCTTCTTTGTATCTAATATAATTAGATATATTATATTTCTTCATTTAAATTAATTTTTTCAATTTTTAATTCTTTATTTAAATTACGATAAATAGTTCTTACAGAACAGTTTAATAGTTTTGCAACTCTAATCCATGTTATTTTTTCATTTGACTCATGCAAATTTAACATGCATTGATAAATATCTTCTTGTTTTATAACTGAAGATCTACCTATTAATTGGCCTACTATTTGTAATTTTTCTTTTGTTGTTAACTTTGTTTGTTGATTAAACACTACCTTTCGTTTTCTATTAACTGGAGGTCTATCTATTTCTAAGTTATCCAACATATCAATTAAATACTTTTGTTTTATATTAAAAGTAATAAAATTATTTTTTTTATTTGTTATATAATATGCAAGATTATTAAAATCTTTATCTTCAAGCTCTGGGTTTAAATATTTTAGAACTAACAAGTGCCATTTAAGTGATTTAAAACTATTAATCTTTGCCTTACTTTTAAATAACTCATAGCACTCGTATGTTCCGTATTCATAAAATTTACCCCAGGTAAATGTTTTTGTTGGCTTATCATTTATAGGATCTCTATTGTATATAATTCTATTCCTATTTAAATAATCTATTTTCCTGTATGACATTAGCCTATTACTCTATTAAATATTACTACCTATTGTCATCTTAAGGTAGGTGTCTCTTGAAACTTTTTAAGTTTCTCAGAGTACTTTATAATCAATTCTGCTTTGTGATCTAATTTATGTAGTTTTATACGTTTATTTTTAGCTTTACATTTTAAAACATAATTAGTTATATCTTTACGTAACTCATATATAGAGTTCCATAAATAATCTCTATGTCCGTTTTTTCTGTTTTTTATTAGCATTTTGTTTTCTTTTACGTTTATTATTCATGTTAAATAAATTAACACTTATCATATGATTAAATAATTTTCTACTCATTGCTTAAATATTTTTGATATAATATAAATGATACTATTTTAAGTATCGTTCCTAACATAACACCCATCATCATTTGTAACTTGGATGTTTCTATTGAATAATAACCAAATAATACAGCTGCATCGAATACAAACATACATATTAAAGGTATTATAATTATTTTTCTAATATAATCAGCAATAAGGGCCACAGCATAACCGCTAAAGCCCATAGTTATTGCTATCATAAAAGGTACGATTAAATCTGATAGATTATTCATAATTTCTAAGAGATTTAAATAGAGGATGTCTATATGATCCTCTAGGCGTCTTTTGAAAGTATGTAAATGTAGCTGTTTTGCCAATATAATCTTTGACATTAACAAGCATCATTGCCATAGTGTCATAATCTTCCATAACAGGCATGCCGAAATGGATGCCACTACTATCAACAGCCAAGAACTTGCCAATTGTTCCGCTTCTTTTACCTTTGCCTTCAACATAGCCAACAATTGTCGCTTCTGTGTCATGGAAATCTTTGAATTTTTGTAAGTTGTAACTTCTTTTTTGTTCATAAGGTTTATTGTTTCTAATTATACTACCTTCATAACCAGCTTTAATATAGTGATCATGCCATAATTTAGCTGAATCAAGTAAGGATACTTCGTATGCTTCAACTGGTACGATTGGAAATTTTAATATTTTATGAAATATGGATTGCAGCTCTGTTACGTTTAGTTTAATAAGCTGATGTCTTCTTCTGTATGTTGCAAATTTATCATTTGGATTATAAAAGTCATACCAATGAAACTGTATATACTTTTTAGCTTCAGCTTTATCTTCATCAGTTAGCTTTTGTTTTCTCACAAGGGATATAATTTTATTGAAGTTGTCTTTAAATTGGTGGTTGTAGAGTTCACCGTCAAGTATTATATCGGGTGCCAATTCAAATAGAGGTTTAAACAGATCTTTAATGTGATCTACAGTTTTAAACTCTTTGTGGTTGCGGCTGAATGCGCCGTCTTTGGTTATATAGCATCTAACACCATCTAGTTTTGGCTGAATAAAAGAGTCTTTGTCAAACGCTTTTTTGCCGTATGGGTGTGCTAGCATTACATTAAAATCACTCATTTTTTACGTCTTTTATTTAATATTTCTAGTTTTTTCTTAACAATTGCAGCTTTTTCATACTCTTCTTTTTCTTCATATTGGTACAATAGCTGATTAAGTCTTTGTATTTCAAAATCTAATACATCTTCTTCAGTAGGTTTAAACACTTCTAAAGACTCATGATTATCATAATAATCTACAAACTTTTTAAGTACTAAATCAGCTACTCGTGCTGCTAATTTGTTTATCTCTTTGTCTGTCATACTTTTTAATTAATTTATCTGGTGTACCTACAAATATAACTTCATCATCAAAGTTTTTATAAATAGCTATATATGTAGGTTCATCTGTTTTAGGGTATAAAGTATATATATATTCCGCATCATATTTATAAGGTTTTCTTGGATATAAATATACATTACCAACATCTGTTTTTAATTGTTTAACTAATTGTGCTGCTAAACATTCTGGTCCATTAGCCAATTGTGGAAAATCTTGCAGAACTAAGTTAGAAACACCATTTTTAACTTTATAAGGTAATAAAAACTTAGCTAGTTTAATACCTAAATGTTCAGGGTTACCATCGAAATGGTTGTATATATTTACTAAAGACTCTTCTACATAGATATGTCCTTTGTCATACGCAATACCTTCTTGTCTGGGTATAACTCTTATTAGTGCTCTAGTTGCCATCTTTATCTTCTAACCAATCAAGTGTATCCTGTTCAGGTAAAAACTGCTCAGTGTCCATATATATTTTAACTTCACCACCAAAACCCATATCATCAACTGTTTCATGTATTCTATCTATAATAATATCAAAACTTGGTTCATAATAGTATACATCATTTTCCCAATCAATGTTTCTAGCATCATTTGTCATAACATATACTGTATAATCATCAGCAGTATACCACTCAGATAATTCTAAATCGGGGTTATTTATATTTTCACCGATTTTAACTAAGCAATCATATTTATCGCCTAGATATTTTTCTAATTTATTTATATAATCCATTTATTTAATTTAAAGTTAGGTGCGCGGGGTGGATTCGAACCACCGACCTCGAGTTTATGAGACTCGCGAGCTGACCATCTGCTCTACCGCGCAATATAAGTTGGCTAGTGTAATAGTATGCTACGCCCATTCTGCCCTAATATCTTGATGACATACTAATATCGTTGGTACACCTTGAAGCTGTAAATTGTTACTAGCCAATATAATATAGAAGTGGATGAAACTGGAATGAACAAAGCCAATGTTTATCAGCGCCTGCTTTGTCTGTTTATATCATCTTTCTACCTTTCGGCTTCCAGACACTTCCTAAATAATAACAATATGTATATATATTATCGTAAGTTAATCGTATTTAGTTTGTAATTTATGCCAAGTTTTCTGTGTTGGTATTTCATGGTCCATATCATGCCATACAAGCTCATTGATATATTCCCATATAGCCAATTGCTTTTCACTTGACTGCAAGCAAGTTTTTAATAGTTCTACTGGTATAGTACCATCTCCACCTACTCTTATTTCTTCTTTTTGTCTTACAATATCTTGTTTAAGATTATACATTTGCGATTGAGCTTTATCAAACGCATCATTGTTAAGTTTTTGTTTTATTTCTAATTCATTATTCTTATCCATGTCAATCCTTTATAATTATACCATTTACTAATACCTTGTTTTAGTGTTAATTCACCATCTTCATCATAAGCTTCGATCCATTTCTTGCCGAATGTAGGTGGTAAATCACCAAGCATATATCCTTTATGAGGTAATCCATCAAAGAACATTTTAAATTTATCTGATGTTTTCTTTATTTTTTTCATATTATCCACAAATTTCTCTTGTTCCATCGTTATTTATATCATATCTATCTAGATTTTTTTTATAGCCATAATCAAATACATCATCGCTCAAATCAAATCTTATAATTTCACTAGTTTTAGTAATCATCCATTCACAATTTTTAAGGTTGTGACCTTTATCTTCTATAAATTGCTCTTTAAATTTAAAGCGCATATTTATATCTACTAATTCATATTGAAATACTTTACCTTTTTCAAAGTCTAATATTGTTATATATCCTTTTTCCATTTATTTAAAGTTTTTATTAAAATTCTTTTTATTATAAGCATCTATAAACAAATCTGAATCAAATTTTGATTTAGGTACTTGTTTTAGATGTCTTTTGTTATATATTAATTTACCTTTATAATTATCAATAAGAATTGCAATGCAATCTTGCTGTAATATATCGCATAAATCTTTTACTTTGTCTTTTATTTCCTTTATAGAAGCAATAATTGAAGTTAAACCTACAAAAGTTGGTTCATCATTTCCTAAATATTTACCTTTATCTACAAAGTAAGCGTCATCATATAATTTAAATCCAGCTTGTCTTAATAAAGTTGCAACACCATTTTCAGTATACATGTGACCATCAAGTCCAATATTAAATTCAACTTGAGTGATTTTTACACCACTACCAATACAGTTTTCTATATTATTCATCTAATTCATCTAATTTTTTACTTAATTCTTTCATTTTTGCTCTTAACTCAAGAGGAGTTAATCCAGAGGATTTATTAAAATTTAATAAAAGCTGATTCATTATCATATTTTTATGTTTTTTAATAAGCTTTGGGTCTATTCTTGTAAATCTCATACTACCAATATTTAATTTTATCTATTTCTTTTGATATTTTATCTAATTCTGACTCAAAATATGGTTGAATATTTTTAGGTTGATGTATGGAATAGTTTTTCTTAAAAGCTTTAACCATGTATTTTGCTAAATCTATTGCAACGATATTTTTATAGTGTTGAGAATGTTTAATCTTGTACATTCTCCACTCTTCTAGTTTATCTTGTTTTATATTCATAATTAAAAGTTAAAACCACTGTTATCCATTGCATTACCTGCTTCAACTGGGTTTAGTAAAATGTAACCAAACACAGTTATTATACCTGCTATTGCAGTTAGTGATAGTAAACCGATGTAACCATACACTATTATTTCTGTTAAAGTTAAACCTTTTACAAAGTTATACTTTTTGTTTAAGTGAAAATTCATATTTATTTATTTAAAGTTAGAGCGAAAAGTGGGAATCGAACCCACAACCTTTAGATTGGAAATCTAACGCTCTGCCAATTGAGCTATTTTCGCCGCCAAGATTTATGCACTTGTGCACTTAGTTCTTGACTGACTATTTGTACTTCTAAAACCTGTTTGTTTGCAATAATAGGTATATAACTAACTTGTTGAATGTCAGAACATTGCACACATTTATTATAACCTAATTCTAAACGAACAGGATGAAGAATATTACCACATTTACAATACTTCATATATATATTTTATTATATTATCTAAAGTAAATTGTATTTGGTTTGTAATTCTATTTCCAGAAATTACTTGAAGTAACATCTTTTTCAATAGATTTTAAAGCATCTTTGATTTGATTTAACTTATCATCTAAGTTAATATGAAGTAAAGCTCTTTTTTCTGCTTCAAAGTTAGAAAACCATCTTAAACCTTTAGCATATCCTTCTAACATTTTCTTCATTTGCATCATTTTATCTGCATTTTTATCATTAAACGCTTTAAGAAAAGCAAGTTGGTCTTTTCTTTTTGGTATTAATATTCTTCTAACATGACTGAATTTCATACCTTTATTTTTATACTTTTCTTTTTTATTTATTTGATACCATCTATTATTTTTGGTAGAATCTTCACGGTGATATTTACCGTCTCTGATACCATGTCTAAGTGTAGTCACTCTAACATAACCAGATTTAGGGTAAATTTTACCAAGTCTACCATCATCAAGTCTGTACATTTCTGTACCATTTTTTAGTTTTTCTACTAATTTCATATATTTAATTTAAATTACACATTAAGTTCCGTGTCTTGTCCACGGATTTTCAACACAATACTCATCAATTCTTTTCTCTGATTCATATATATCATCTAAATTGATTAATGTCTCTTGAATTCTTTGACAAGTATAGTTAACATCATCTTCATCACGAAGATAAATAGTTTCATGACCTGTATCGGTTTTAACGTACGCGACTTTAGGTCCATTTTCATAATGATAGTCAAGTGAAAATACCCACTTACCATTAAATTCTGAACTATATCCAGGTAGTTTATCATTCATAAACTCGTGGATTAAGTATCTATTAAAATCATTTCTTTTTACAATCATATTATTTGTTTTTACATTACACTCCAATATACAGTATCTATATTGTAGTTTTCTTTTATATTATTTATTATTTCTTTTTTAGATGGTTTTCCGTCACTTTGAGATAGATATAATCTACCTACTTCGTTGTCGGTTTGACCATCGTATATTCTTACTTCCATATTATCCGTTATTTTTCATATACATCAATATGTCATTAGTGATTTCTATATCATATTTATTTAGAATATAGTTACATTGTTGAACAGTAGTTAAGTGTTCATATTCCACTAATACATAATCGAGTATGTCAGTTATACTTTTATTCATCATTTTTATTTTTATTATATATTGTTTCTTGTAATAGTTTGTCAATTATTATTTCTTGGTCAAACTCTTCTTCATCATAATACATCATTTTATTTAAATTTTTTGTTTTTTGGAAAACACCATTTAAAACCACCCCAGTAATTTGACCACATATCATCTATTTCTAAAGGGTCTTGATTTTGAAGAAATTTAAAATCTTCATCATCATTTTCTTCATACAAGAATTTAATTTTCTCAATGTAATCAGAGATTTCGTCATGTGTTAATTCACAGTGATTTTGAATCCATACATTATATACTTCATCTCTATCGAATTTTACTTTATTCATATTTTATAATTTAGTGAGATAAGTGGGAATCGAACCCACACTAACCATTTATCTCTGACTTGGTTCAACAGTTTTTAAAGTGGTATCAGAAAAGAAAGTCATAAACCTCCACTTGAAAATTAAAAGTCTAATTAAACTAGACTTTTTAATTCTCTGACAAATTTTGGTAAATTATTTGTATTAGTATATGTTTTATATTTTTGAAAACATTCCATATTATCGAATTTATCTTTTAATTGTTTATATATAGTAAATTGATTATATATAAATTTTTCATTTTTTTTGTTAGTAAATTCACACGTTATTTTGTTATCAATACCATTTTTTGATATAACAAACCTTTTGACAATTTTATTTTCCATATTATTATTATTTATTTATTATTATTATTATTATTTTATTATATTATCCATTTAATGTTGTATTAAATTTGTATATATTTTATATTATATTTAAAATATTATTTTTTAAATTTTTAATATTTATAAACGAAAAACCTTTATAATTAAATTCAATAATTTCGTTTGAATTTTTAATTAAAAATAAATCGTTTAATTTAAAACCAATATATTTTTTATTATTAATTTTTAATTTTTTAATATTTAATATTTTGGTTTGATAATGTTTTGAATATAATTTTTTCATGTTTTAATTTTATTATATTATCCGAATGATGTTGTATTTAATTTGTAAATAAAAAGGTGTAAAATTATTTATATAATAGTTTTATATTGAAAGTATACCACTATGACACATTGTCATTAACATAATATTATATGTCAAGTTGTCATAATACTAAATATAATTGTATAGATTTTATAGTATAGATAAATTAGTATATTTTATAGAAAAAAACTAAAAGATTTGTACAATATATGACAAAAAGTCA
>MDTC01044347.1_pt1 | contig 10576 bp, 9 predicted proteins | sample 811181 | NCBI WGS metagenome assembly MDTC01 (sample SAMN05326644, study PRJNA326480) | marine metagenome | isolation source: seawater | place: Pacific Ocean: North | collected 2011 | reverse complement strand
TGGTGGGGTTTTTTGCTGTCATTATTTCAAGCTTTATAGGTATTTTGCTCGGTGGAATTGCAGGGTTTTATCGTGGATGGATTGATAAAGTCATCTTATGGAAAATGAGTGTGTTCTGGTCTATACCTACCATACTTCTTGCCATGGCATTGTTTGTTGGTTTAAAGCAATATTTTGAATCCAATATTTGGCTAGTGTTTATAGCTATTGGCGTTACGATGTGGGTGGGCTTAGCAAGAATAGTACGTGGTCAGATGATGGCTTTTCGTGAAATTCAGTTTGTTGAAGCTGCAGGCAGTATGGGTTTCTCGGATTTTAGAGTGATTTTTAGGCACATTTTGCCTAATCTTTTGGGACCAATAGTCGTAGTTATGGCAGCAAACTTTGCTAATGCAATTTTGGTTGAGTCCGGATTGAGCTTTTTGGGTTTGGGTGTTCAAGCTCCTTCGCCCTCTTGGGGCAGTATGTTGAGTGAGTTTAAAGATTTTATTGGCACTAATTTATCGTATTTGGCTATTATTCCTGGTTTTTTAATCATGGTGTTAGTTTTAAGTTTTAATTTAGTGGGAAATGGCATTCGAGATGCCTTAGATATAAAGAACTAATATTTTGGAAGGCGCAACGATAGAGGAGTTAAAAACATTAGTAGTCACCAAGCAAGGTCGAGTAGATTCTATGCTAGAGTTGACAAAGGCAGTGAATAGTAATTTTTCAAGAAATGCCTTAATGAAGCTGTTTGAGTTTATTCTTTTAGATAGATTTAAGTTAGGGAAATTTGTATTGTTTGTTCATGATGCTGAATGGAGGGCTGAAATCAATGAAGGGAATAAAGCTGTTGCAGGTCAGATAAACGTGGTAGAAGATCTTATGAAATTTGAAGTCATTCAAGATATTCGAAATTATCCCACAGACTTATTCAATGGCTTCGAATATATTATACCCATCGTTTCAAAGAAAATTCATTTAGCTTATTTACTCGTCGGTGACATGCATCTTTCTCGATTGGAATCTATCGACCAAAATTTAAAATTTATTGAAACTATTGGCAATTTTATTATTGTTTCTCTAGAAAATAAAAGATTATTTCAAGCACAATTAGAACAAGAAAGAATTGGTAAAGAAATGGAATTGGCAAGTCAAGTTCAAAACATGCTGATTCCATCCAAGTTCCCCAAAAATGAACACATGAACATGGCAGCTTTCTATCAGCCCCATGGAGGTATTGGGGGTGATTATTATGACGTGATTAGCCTTGATGACAGCAAGGTAGCCTTTTGTATGTGCGATGTATCAGGTAAAGGGCTTTCTGCAGGGATGTTAATGGCAAATTTCCAAGCTCAGTTAAGATCTCTGGTTAATAAATTTGATTCCTTGGAGCAATTGGTTGACCACCTCAATTTTAAATTATTTAGTGTTACAGGTGGAGATCGATACATCACCATGTTTATAGGTGTTTATGATCGAGTGAATCGACAGCTACGGTATTTAAATGCTGGACACAATCCAACCTTACTGCATCAGAATGGGGAGATTATTGTTCTTGACACAGGCTGTACAATTTTAGGTGCCTTTGACGCAATTCCCAAAATTTCATGCGGAGAAATATATGTAGAAGAAAATGCTTTGGTCGTATGTTATACCGATGGATTAACAGAATTGGAAAATGATTTAGGTGAGGAATACGGTATTGAGCGTTTAAGCGAATTTATATTTAAAAATGCCAAGTTAGATGTAAACCAAATCATCGAAAATATTAAAAAAGATATGGATGCTTTCCGAGGGGAGCAAGAATTTAATGATGATGTTAGTCTGCTTCTCAACCGCTTTTTTTAAGTACACCAAGTAAGGAGGAGTTATCTAAACCTAAATTTATAGCTGTTTGCTCCAAAGAATGATTAGAAGTTCTATTTTTATGTATCATAGTTTCAACAAGTTTTTATGAATTTATATTTACGAAAAGCTTCACTCGCTTTACTTGCTATTTTATTCCTTTTTAAACTTAATGCGCAAGATTGGCAAGTTAAAGTCTTTGATCAAGATTCCAGTCGATTCTTGATTGAAGTTTACCCCGATTTTACCTCTAATAAAAATTACCTGATTTCATTTCCTCCCAGCCTTATTAATCAGAATAGGGTAGACAGTATTTTTCTTGGAAAGTCAAAAATTTCACCGTTGACGGAATCATCTTTTATGCTTAATGCTGAACAAGTAATGTTCAGCTATCAGCTTAGAATTAATATGAATAAGTATACTGCAAATAATGCCTGTTTAGATTATGAAGAATTATTTTTGGTGAATTGGCAAGAAATTCTTTTTCATACAGATACGGATGCTCCTGTTGCATTAGAATGGATAGAAGGTGAGGTTAAGCTTGCACTTGGAACGAAGTATTTAAGCGAATGGAGGGCAAAACCGACCAATCTTGTTTCAACTAAAATATTTCTGGAAATAAATAATATCAAGGTTTTTACGAATACCCCCAGCGAAAATTTAAGTAAACTCTTAACAGAAACCTTGGAAGAATTCCAATTTTTGAACAAGCCGATAAATTTGTACCTCATATTTGCCGATGATAGTATAGCGAGCAGCGGAGTTTCTTTTAAAGATATATCAATCGTTTATATCGATTCAAAAATGGGAAGTTTGAATGCTCAACTGCAAATCCAACAGCTTATGCTGCGAGAGCTTTTTCATGCATATTCTCCTTACCACATCTCGCCTGAGCTCGAGGTGCGAAACATTGACAAGAACTGGTTAAGTGAGGCACTACCCGAGTACCTGAGTTTGATATACTTGTTGCAAAATGACCATATAGATGATGATACTTTTTTGGCTATCATGGAGGAGAAAATGAGGATGACTGAGCAATTTAATGGATTGTCCCTAGATTATATGTCACAGGAGATTTATAGAAATGATAGTTATTGGAATGCTTTCAGGAGTAAGGGTTGTATTGCTGTTTGGTTTTTAGATTTAAAACTTATTGAAATCACTTCGGGAGAATTGACAGCCATTGATCTCATCAAGGGTCAATTTTCAAATTTAGATGAAACAGCCCAATTGGAAATTCAAAATATCATGCATGTTATGGAGGAAGCTTTAGTTTTTAATTCATCGCCATTTATGATGAATAAATATTTAATTCCCAGCGGAATAATTTATGAACGAAAGGGGCCATTACCCGATAAACGTAAAGGATCAAGTGCTGCTGCAGAGGAATCTAAGTTAATTAAGAATGAGGAGGCCTCAGATGAACAAAAATCACTTTGGAAACGTTTCACCTCGGATAAAATATAACCATGAAAGAAAGTGCAAATAGCTTTGATAACATCGTTCAAGAACGAAGGTCCATAAGAAAGTTTGATGAGAATATTGAGTTTGATCATACCGTTGTAAAACGGAGTATAGACAGAGCCATACTTTCTGCCAATAGCAGTAATATGCAGCTTTGGGAGTTTTATAGAGTTCGCAGTGCAAAAGCAAAAGCGGATATCTCTGCAATATGTTTGGGTCAGAATGCTGCAAAAACAGCTAGCGAGTTAATCGTATTTGTAGCCAGACCGGATTTGTGGAAAGATCGACAAAAAAAATTAGTCAATTATTTCCAAACTATTATGCCTGATAGGAATGACCGAAAGGCAAAGCTTACTTATAAATACTATGAGCAATGGATTCCTCAGCTGTACGATGTTCGATTCCCTTGGTTCCATGATTTAAAAATGAAAGCCTTTATTCTTATGAATCAAAAGAAGCCGTTCATGCGGGATATTTTTACGCGAGATATTCCCATCATCACTCACAAGAGCGTTGCATTGGCTGCCCAAACCTTTATGTTAAGTATTAAGGCCGAAGGGTATGATTCTTGTCCTATGGAAGGCCATGATTCTGTCCGTTTGAAAAAGTATCTTAAGCTACCTAAGGCTGCTGAAGTTAGCATGGTTATTGGTGTAGGAAAGGGAGTACCTGAAGGTATTTATGGAGAACGTTTCCGCATACCTAATGAGGAAGTTATTTTTGAGCTTTAAGTTCAACTATAAGCTAGCGCTAACTTAATGTACGAAAAGACTTACCTTTGCTCGTGTAAAGTTTAAATGCAAATGTCTGACAATCAATTCGACCAGTTAAAAATTAATAAATTCTTACTTCGTGCTTTGAATGAAATGGGTTTTGAGGAACCTACTTCTATCCAAGATAAGGTATTCTCGTCTATCAAAGCGGGCAAAGATGTAGTAGGAATAGCTCAAACTGGAACGGGTAAAACTTTTGCATATCTGCTACCTACATTGACCAATTGGAGGTTTACAAAGTCTCCTTATCCTCAAATTCTAATCTTAGTTCCTACTCGTGAACTTGTTATTCAAGTAGAGGAAGAGGTAAAGAAGTTAACGGAATTCATGAGTGTGGATGTGGCGGGAGTTTTCGGTGGTGTAAATATGCAAAATCATCGCGAGGCAGTAAGTGGCCGATTAGATGTTGTGGTTGGAACGCCCGGGCGATTGATGGATTTAATATTGTGTGGGGCTCTACGGACTAAAGATCTAAAGGTCTTGATTATTGATGAAGTGGATGAAATGTTAAACTTAGGTTTTCGCACCCAGCTAAGGAATATTGTAGAACTAATTCCTGAAAAAAGGCAGAATTTAATGTTTTCAGCGACCATGATTCCAGCGGTGGAAGATGTGATTCATCAGTTTACATCATTTTACCAAAAAATAGAGGCAGCGCCGTCTGGAGCGCCATTAGAAAACATCGAACAACTAGCTTATTTAGCTCCTAATTTCAATAGTAAGGCTAATCTATTAAGCTATCTTCTCAAGCAAGATGAAGGCATGAAAAAAGTGTTGGTTTTTGCTGGCACAAGAAAAATGGCAGATGCTTTACACAAAAGAATGAATGAGGAATTTGAAGATCTAGTTGGTGTTATCCATTCCTCTAAAGCTCAAAATAATCGATTTAATACAGTTAACCGATTTGCCGACGGTAGCTACAGAATTATAATCGCAACGGATATTGTAGCTCGTGGATTGGATGTGGCAGGGGTCTCGCATGTGATTAACTTTGATCTTCCTAGTACATCAGAACAATACGTGCATCGGATAGGAAGAACAGGAAGAGCTGAAGAGCGAGGTGCGGCGATTGCTTTTGTTTCAGAAAAAGAGATGGCCTACAAAACAAGTATTGAAGAATTGATGAATTTCACTATTCCTCTAAAAGAAATACCTGAAGATGTCCATTTTACTGACGAATTAATCGGTTTGGAAACTGAAAAAGAACATTTGGCTTCGGATAATTTTTATAAGTTGGATGATTCTGGAAGTGCATTTCATGAAAAAGCGAAAAAGAATCAGAAGGTAAATACGAAAGTGCGTCATAAAGATGTGATGCACCAAAAGTATGGGAAACCTCAAACTCGTGGCGTTAAGCCTAAGGGGAAGAAGAAGCGGAGATAGCATGCCTGCCTTCTTTTAAGTGAAGAATCCATTGGGTAGGTCTCTTTCTAAAATCAACGAGCAATTTCTCATTTCCTAAGAAAATAACGGAATGGCTTAAGCTATTCAGCCTTGATTGATTCTAGGCTTTGATCACTTTTCGGAAATTTATACATCGCTACAGTTTGCTTATATAACTTCCATATAAATCTTTAAACTGATAACCTTCCGCCACTCTATCTTTGGATAGCTTCTTAAACTCTACGAGTGACCATAGGACAAACTCTTTCCAAAAGAGTTTATCTTTTTGGTTTACTTTTTCTTGGTGTTTGTTTAGCAAATCTTCTAGAGGAGAGAGGCTATTCAATGTTTCTGTATATTCTGCATCTAGGGCATCATCCAACAATTGAAAATCCGAATGAGTGAAAAACCATTCTAACAATGCAGAGTAATCATTTTTTTCACCCTCTTTTTCCAATTTAGCAATTTTAGGGAAGTATTTCGGGAAGAGTGCTTTGATGGCTGAACCAATAAGTATCTGTGCTACTTTATCTGCCCCTTCTTGTTCACCTTCGTACACCAATTCAACTTTACCCGTTATTGAGGGGATTATGCCCATAAAATCACTTAATCGAACGCGGGTGTGTTCTTCATCGTTAATCAACGCTCTTCTTTCAGCAGCACTGAGTAAATTTTCATATGCTGTTATGCTCAAACGCGCACTTACGCCACTTTTTGCATCTATGTATTCGCTATCACGGGCTTCAAAACTTATCTGCTCCAACAGTTCTTTGGCTAGCTCGGGTATGTAAACCCGATTAACTTGCTCTTCGTCCAGTTTGGCTTCCTGTTCCGTAATGGTCCTTGCGATGGCTACATTTTCAGGATAATGCGTTAAAATTTGAGATCCTATTCTGTCCTTCAAAGGCGTAACGATACTTCCTCTGTTGGTATAGTCTTCAGGATTTGCAGTAAAAATAAATTGCATGTCTAGGGGTAAACGTATTTTAAACCCCCTAATTTGAATATCACCTTCCTGCAAAATATTAAACAGCGACACCTGAATTCGAGCTTGTAAATCAGGCAATTCGTTGATAACGAAAATACAGCGATTAGCCCGTGGAATCATGCCAAAATGAATAACGCGATCATCAGCATAACTCAATTTTAAGTTAGCCGCTTTTATAGGGTCTATATCGCCAATTAAATCTGCAACAGTTACATCGGGTGTAGCTAATTTTTCAAAGAATCTTTCTGATCGATGCAGCCAGGAAATAGGAGTTTCTTCTCCATATTCAGCAATTAGGTCTTTAGCAAATCTTGATAGAGGTTGTAAGGGATCATCATTGATTTCAGAACCTGCTACCACTGGAATGTATTCATCCAGCAATTCAATCATTTTTCTAGCTAGACGAGTTTTTGCTTGACCCCGCAGCCCTAGTAGGTTAATGTTATGTCGAGATAAAATGGCGCGCTCCAATTCAGGAATAACGGTGTTTTCAAAACCATGAACTCCCTTAAAGGTTGTTTCATCATTCATGATTTTTTTTCGAAGATTGTCTCGAAGTTCATCCTTGATTCCTTTGGATTGATAGCCAGCTTTCTTCAATGCTCCTAATGTCAATATTTTGCTTATCTCACTCATCGTATTCTTTTTTTTCTGTTGTTTTCGTAATCTTCAAATATCATTTCACCTAAACCTTTCAGCCCGGTATAAAATGCCTTTCCTTGGTTAGCTTTTGTAAATTTATTGACAAATTGTTGGAGGTATGGATCGCTCGCAATCATGAATGTCGTTATTGGAATATGCAACTTTCGAGCCTGGGCTGCTTGATTATAACATTTATCAGTAATATATGAGTCCAAGCCATTACTGTTTTTATAATAGTCCCCATTACGCTCACGAACACAGCTTGGTTTGCCGTCCGTAATCATAAAAATTTGTTTATTTGTATTTCTTTTTCTTCGTAAAATATCCATGGCTAGTTGAAGACCCGCAACGGTATTGGTGTGATAGGGCCCCACTTGCAGGTAGGGTAACTCCTTAATTGGAATAGTCCATGCGTCATTGCCAAAAACCAAAATGTCAATAGTGTCTTTCGGATATCGCGAGGTAATTAACTCGGTTAAGGCCATTGCTACCTTTTTTGCAGGCGTAATTCGGTCTTCTCCATATAGAATCATGCTATGACTAATATCAATCATTAGCACCGTGCTCATTTGAGCCTTGAGCTGAGTTTCCTCAACCACTAAATCATTTTCAGTTAGCTTAAATCTATCCACTCCATTGTTGACTTGAGCATTTTTAATACTTTCGGTCAAATCGATTTTATCAATGCTATCGCCAAATTGGAAGGCTCTCTTATCTCCAGTATGTTCATCCCCGTGGCCTTTACTTTTAGTTTTATGATTACCACTTCCTGCTTTCTTTAATTTGCCAAATATTTGATCCAAGGCAGCTTGCCGAATTACTCGTTCGGTTTTGGCAGTAATACTCATGCCCTTTTCACCATTTGCCCCAATATCTTCTTGGATATAACCTTTCTTTTTAAGGTCTTCAATGAAGTCCTCGATTGAGTAGTCCGGAGTGCTTAGTTTGTATTCGGTATCTAGTTCGCGCAACCAATCTATAGCCTCATCAAAATCACCAGAGGTATGGACGATAAGTTCTTTAAATACTTCAAATAGAACCTCGAAGGGAGTTTGAAAAGGTTTCTCGTATGGTTTGAAGCGGAATCCCGCGCGTAAGTGTTCAGACATGATTTAATTTCTCTGGTATTAAACTAACACTTAAAAGGGCGTTCTTGTTCTTTAAAATAAAGATACTTGAGAGAATATTTAGTATCCTTAACGATATGGCGTTTTAGTGGATTAATGAGGCCTGTTTTCATCTGCTAGAATCCAATGGCCTTCGCCGCTCAAAATTTAAGTGAATGTGCAGAACTATCTTGCTAAAAGTTTTTTGGAAACTTTAAATGTTGCGGAAAAAGAAAGTCCGGTTTGGCGTGTTTTAAAAGTTAAAAATGCTTTTTTGTACCATCGAGGATTTGTTGCTTTCTTTTTAAATTTTTCATGTATCGCAACAGCATAGGTGTCTCCATTGAGCCAAGTCTCAATTCTATAGATGCCAATTCCGAAATATTCAACTCGTTGAAGGATGATTTCAAAATCTGATTCGGAAAAACTATAGAAGGTCTCTTTATCCAATCCTTCTTTTAAGTTTGTTAAATCAATAAACACATTTTTTTCTAAGAATTCTGTTTGTTCCATATATTTGGTGAAGTTAAGTAAATGTTGAGGGATTTTATTAGCTAGTTTTACCTACCCAAATACAAGGCATTACACTAAAAGTAATTTTAGAAAGAAAGAAAATAGGCAAGCGTATTTTGTTTCGATAAATATGTAGATCTTTCTCTTCCATTTTGTTACATTTGTTTGACTTAACCAAGCAATAACCATGAGAAAATTGATAGAGTGTGTTCCCAATATTTCAGAAGGAAGAGATGATGCAAAGATAAAAGCTATTTACAGTGTGGTAGAAACTGTAGAAGGGGTTAAACTATTGGATGTAGACCCAGGTAGAGCAACGAATCGAACGGTTATTACTTTTGTAGGAGAACCAGATGCGGTTTTAGAAGCAGCTTTCTTGCTAATACAAAAAGCGCAAGAGCTTATTGATATGTCTAAGCACAAGGGGGAGCATCCTCGTTTTGGTGCCACGGATGTTTGTCCATTTGTCCCGGTTGCTAATGCTACAATGGAGGACTGCATAGCTTGTGCTAGATCGCTTGGTGAGCGGGTGGGTAATGAACTCAATATTCCTGTCTATTTATATGAAAATGCAGCCACAAAACTGGACAGGAAAAATTTAGCAACAGTAAGGTCAGGAGAATATGAGGGTATAGCAGATAAAATAGTCATTCCGGCATGGAAACCTGATTTTGGACCTGCTAGTTTTCAAGCAAAGAGTGGAAATATTGCCATAAGTGCGAGAGACTTTCTCATTGCGTACAATGTTAATTTAAACACCACCTCAGTTCGAAGAGCAAATAATATTGCTTTTGATATTCGTGAGCAAGGCCGAACTAAAACGGAAGATGGAAAACCTAATGGAAAGAAAGTCTTGGATAAGGATGGCAATCCGGTAAGAATTGCGGGAACTTGCAAAGGAGTTAAAGGTATAGGCTGGTTCATAGAGGAATATGGTGTGGCGCAAATATCAATGAATATTACGAATGTCAATGACACTCCATTGCACAAGGCCTTTGATGAATGTGCTCAATCGGCTTATCGGCGAGGAATGCGGGTGACAGGCAGTGAGCTTGTGGGTTTGGTCCCTTTAAAAAGCATTTTGGATGCAGGAAAGTATTTTCTTGAAAAGCAAGAAAGAAGTACGGGTGTGTGTGAAGAGGAATTGATTAAAATTGCTGTTAAAAGTATGGGCTTGGATGAATTGGGTCCTTTTGATCCGAAGAAAAATATTATTGAGTACATGATCAGTGAGGATGATATTCGACCTTTAATCAAGATGAACTTGAAAGCATTTGCTAATGAAACTGCGAGCGAAAGTCCTGCGCCGGGTGGAGGAAGTATTGCTGCCTATTTAGGAGCTCTTGGTGTTTCGTTGGGAACTATGGTCGCGAATCTTTCTTCGCATAAAAGGGGGTGGGATGATAGATGGAGTGAATTTTCTGAATGGGCAAGTAAGGGGCAGGCCCTAAAAGATAAATTACTTTGGCTAGTGGATGAAGACACGAATTCCTTCAATTTAATCATGGATGCTTTTAAATTGCCAAAAAGTTCGTCGGAGGAAAAGGCTATTCGAAATCGAGCTATACAGGATGCTACAAAATATGCCATTGAAATTCCTTATCAGGTAATGGAAACCTCTTTTGCCTCATTTGATTTCTTAAAAGAAATGGCTCTTAATGGTAATCCTAATTCAGTAAGTGATGCTGGGGTAGGTGCCTTGAGCGCTCGAAGTGCAGTGTTAGGCGCTTATTTAAATGTAAAGATTAATGTTGCTGATTTAAAAGATGAAGTATTTAAAACCGATATCTTAGGGAAAGCAGCTAAAATAGCTTCTGCAGCTCGAGAGGCGGAGGATGAGATTTTAAGAATAGTTGAATCAAAATTGTAAGCGAGTA
>MDTC01041643.1_pt1 | contig 10576 bp, 7 predicted proteins | sample 811181 | NCBI WGS metagenome assembly MDTC01 (sample SAMN05326644, study PRJNA326480) | marine metagenome | isolation source: seawater | place: Pacific Ocean: North | collected 2011 | reverse complement strand
TGCAACAGTGCAGTGAGTGGTCAGGTGCGGGAACGATGCGGTCACCGCACCTGAGGCGCACCCTGTAACGTCTTCTTATGGTTCCGTATTAACACCCCTCCAAAAAGACGTTACAGGTGCGCCTCAGGTGCGGATTTCGGACGAAGGCGCACTTTTGGCGCACCTTTTTCCAGGCTGAGCCCGATTACGTTAGGTTGAGCCGCTTGCCAAAATAGGAAACCCGTACTGACACATGCCTATTTTGGCAAGCGGCTCAACCTAGTGTAATTGGGCTCAGCCTAAAAAAAGGTGCGCCAAAAGTGCGCCTCCGCCCGAAATCCGCACCTGAGGCGCACCTGTAACGTCTTTTTGGAGGGGGGTTAATACGGGACAATGTGTGCAACCGGCGCCGTACGACTGGGAGTTGTAGAGTGCTTGTGTCATAAAGCCACAAGTTTTGAACTAGAATACAGAAGTGACGCAATGTTGCTTCCGGCACTTCATCTCTTAAAGCTCGCTGATCCCACAGAGGTAAAGCGTGATCTGGATGATTTTTGGGGCTCCGATGAAGATGAAGAGACCGAGACTAAGGAGGGTAATACCAAGTTGAAGTACGACAAAGAAGACGACTTTTGGGGCTCTGACAATAGTGAAGGGGAGGGTGAAGAAACTGATGAAGTTCCCAAAGATGCAGATGACTACGAGGAGCCAGAATATCCCAAGATTCTAATTCTCGATTTTGACTGCACGATGCACAATGGCACAGTGATGAAGTATGTCACCTCTACATACGCTAGCATGGCAAACAAAAATAAGACCGAAGAAGAAGAAAACAAATATCACTCGGAACTAGCAAGAGATGCTGACAATGTGAAGCAAGGCAACTATGCACGCGTTGCAGTTGGGGGCATGACTGCGGAGAATCCACTGTTTGAAAAACTCACCCAAGAAGAGTACGTGGAGCTATTCGGTGGGCAAGAAGAGATCAAACGAATGCAAGAATTTTTCAACAACCTGGACAATCAATGGGTGGACAGGGCTATACTAACATTTGCTCCAGAAGCCGCAGTCATTAAAGCATTAGAAGCGGTCGACCTGATCAAGTGGTTCACAGACGAGGGCGCGGAACCGGGAAACAAGGTGTATGGCAAAAAATTCTTTGACAGCGCCGAGAAGATAATGAAAGAAGAGGAAGGGGCTGGTGTTGACAAGAGTGCTGGCGTTGCGATCTTTCTAGACAACTGGTTTGAGGCCAACAAGGAAGATCTTCCTGAAAATAAAAGGTCAGAGGTGACGGTCGTTTACGTGGATGACGATTATCAGAATGTTACTGGGGATGGCAGCGGCGTTGTACCAATGGTTTTCAAAGACCCGGACTACAACCTGTACAAGTCCACAGGAATAGTTCACAAGTGGGATGACATGGAATCTCAAAAGAAAAAGGATCAAATGAATTCAATTCCGCTACCATTTTCTAGCGATTTTGAAGATATCGAGATTGCCTTGGACCTGGAGGGGTGGGTGAAGGAACTCGCCTCAAAAGACCTCGAGAACATTTCGAACTGGTGGAACACAGTAAATGACGACGGCGAGCCCATGACCCCCAGTGATATCAAATACCAGTATGAGGAAGGGGGGCGCAAGGCCAAATTGCAGTGGTGTCAACGGGCTCGTGCTCTTTACTGGGAAGAACTGGATGGCTCTAAGTTTACCATTGATTAAACTTAAACACGCATCAATACTACGGAGTAAGTGCACTGTCGGTCAGAGTTTGGTAGAGAAAGTCGCAGCGCTGATTGTGTTCGGGATGCGTTGCGGCAGGGTATGGTTCCCATCCAAAAGGTACGCGGGCACACCAGACCTGACAGAAATGCATCAAAAAACGCTCCTTGTCTACACCGCTTTTTATAATGGCTAAAGCACCTGCCAAATCTGCCATAGCTTCACTTTGATATGTTTCGGTGTAAGACTGTGTGTAGTCTATGTTGTACTTTTGAAGCAGTTGCTTAAATCGTTCAAGAACAAATTCTCCCGGAAACCATCTCATGTGCCCCAAGACGTGCCCCAATTCATGTGCAATGATGTTTACACCTCTTGACATAAGAGACTCGTCATCGTATTGAGCATCTAAGAATGGTCTTGTTGCCATACCCAAAAAAAGGTTGCTGCAGTCTGGCTGACCGTACCAGAGATAGGCATTCATTGCTACGCTTTCTCTGAATGACAAGACTCCGTCGCATCGATCAGTTTTTTCCAGAGACATGGCAATGTTATCCATGAATATGGCACGTGCTTGTTTGAATGCCATGGTAAACATGCCATCAAAGCTTGAGAATCCCGGATCCGGAATCGGCCGTTGTAGCCCCGCCCAACTTCCTCGCGGCGCACCCGATATGCGTATTCCAGTGCTTCCGACTTGCGATGCAACACGAGAAGCATTGGTGAGCGTCTCGTTTAGTGGCCAAGACACCACAGCTTCCTGCATGCCAGCTCTAGCCCTTGCCACCAAAGATTCTAACCTTTCGTACAAACGATGATCAACGGTTGCAGCAAACCTACTCTCATCGATGTCATCCGGAAAAAACTTCCTCATTAGTTGCAGACAATCGCTGTCAACATCCCCTGTCGCATATCCAGAAAGCGTTGAAAGGCTTATTTTGGTGGACTTGAGCAGGGTTTGGTTTATTACATTTTCGTGTTTCTCGTCGTAAGATTGACGAATAGAAGGTGAAGGGGGTGATGATTCCTTGATTGCCTGAAGCGAATTGCTTACGAGCGTGCCTACATTTTCCACATTTGAAAGAACAGAAACGCTACAAAATGCAGCAATGCCTCTCAAATAATGTAACGTGCTTTCCGGATCTGTCGAATGGTGTGATACGGTAGCTGCAAGAATGCTGCTACTTCCATACGACGTGAAGTCCGTGTGGTTTGCTACATACTCAGGGCTTGTTGCTCCACTAAGAAGGGTAAGCCGCCAATCATTGCGTATTGTCGAATCGATTGTGGAAGATAGATTTGTAATTGCACGGTTGGCTGCCTCTGCAGATTCTTGGACATTTTCGGCCAAGCTAACCAGTCCCATTGCCTCGGCAAGCACGCCACTTTCGGGACTAAACCCTTGTCCAAAACGCACATAAAATTTACCACGATTGTCATCAAACTCGAGCCCCCAATTGTCTATCTCCACAGGTCCTTCACAGTAGTGTCCAGCAATAAGTCCAAGAACGAGTAACAGGGATGTTTCATTTTCCACTTTAGATATTTCAGAATCCAAGTAGTTGAAAGCCATCACTGCAGCGTTTCTTGTGGCGTGTGATCCCTGAACTGTCGTTCGCGCACACTCGCTCCTAAACTTGCTCATAGAATCCTTGGCATTACTAGATGATGCCGTGGCTGCGTCTTCGGCATGCCTCAGTGCCGAAAGCCACTCTTCGTGATTCTCATCAGGTCTCGAAACTGAATATCCCCAAAGGCTTGGCTCCCCACTCTCGATCCATTTGCCGCAAGCTTTCATGTGAGGCTCCGACGCAGAAGGGTCCATTATTTCCTCGTTGAGTGCACTCGGAAATGGGTAGTAGGGGATGCACCGCATGTCTCCAGTTATTGCATCCTTTTGAAAACGGTCTCCAGGAGAACAAACTCTTCGCAAGGCAGACTGCAATGCTACAGAGCTTCCACTGGCACTGTAGGTAGAGTCCGCAGTCACTGTAACGACGTTGGAGAATGAGCAAAACGAAAATCTGTCAGATTCGTAGCATGTGCGATCCGAAACGCACGCATCTCGGACGTTGCATGAACGCGCACCTACCAATATTGACGAAAGTACCCCCACCAGTAAAATCACTGCTATCGTGTTACTGGAAGAAAACAGTGTGCTTTTGTTAGACTCCATCAGCGTAACTTACAGCTATCACTCATTTCACAAACTATGTGTGATATCGCTCTGGGTAGCGAGAATTGGCACAAAACTACAACCAAAATGTCTCATGGCACTTCACAATGTTCTCTTGTGTCCACTCTTGATCGCAGCAGTCTTCTTCCGCCCGCTTTAAAAGGCTTCTTCGCAGATCGTGAAGACCACAAGGTGTTTCTTTACAATCCCATTCTGCTCAAAATTGAACAGATCCATGGGGGTGAATATGATAGACTCCCCCTGCGGAGTGGAGTTGTCCGTCTCCATGAGGATTTCTCTGACTTTTTCGTTTACAGTCTCATTCCACTCCTCGCCCTCGCCCTCCAGGTACGCGACTGGATCGAGTTTTTCGCCGTCATCGTCCCTCTCGGGAATGTCAACGTCGAGTGTCAGCTTAAAAAAGTTGCGCGCATCATTATCCAACATCTGTTCCACCTGTTCCTCAATCCAGTCATGCATTTCATCTTCACAGTTCCAAGTAATATCGCAGCCACCAAGTGGGTGTGGCTCGCATGAATTCGGGTCGTCGTAATGGTCGACAAGCCTAAAGAGGAACTCGGTTTTCTCGTTGCGTTTTAGGTAAGCGGTGAAGCTGCTTTCACTGTTGATGCGGTTGATGACTATGCATTCTACTGGTGCGGGGATAGCTTTCTTCAGGGCAGCCTTGCCTTCCTCGCACTCCATCAACATGTCCACAAGCTCCTCCGCCTTGCCGGCCGCAATGGATTGATGCCAGAGCTGTTGAGTGCACAGCTCACCCATACTTGGCACAGACTTGGAGCTCTTCTTCGAAATGGTTTTCTTTGCGGTGCTCATCTGTGATAGTTATGGGACTGGGCTTAGGGCGTTTTCAATCGGCGCCGGTATGTCGGCGCCGACATACCGGCGCCGACGTCCAGGTGCGGGGGTGGCAGTGTCGTATAAGAAGAGGTAGTTAGTGAGCGTGTGAACCACACCGTGTTTCACGGGGTCTAACGGACGAAAAGCGTCGGCGCCGGCTTGTCGGCGCCGGCTTGTCGGCGCCGGCTTGTCGGCGGGAGGCTGTGCCGCGGGGGCTCCCCATTTCTTTTGTAAGCGCGCCCACGGCCGCGCGATGCGGATCGCGGGCGAAGCGCTCTGCTCCACCGAACACAACGTGGCGCTGCCGCGCCTCTACCTGCTGGGGCAGCAAAAGTCGGGGACCACGACGATGGCCACCGCCTTCTTCCAGGCGGGCGCGGTGCCGATGGTCGAGTACCACCCCCACGGCAACGTGCCCGGGTACCTGAGGACCATGCGCGACAACCACAGCCGTGCTCACCTCGCCGGCAACGTCAAGGAGTCCAACCTGCTCGCGGGCGTCTCCAGCCCGGCCTGCCTCACGCCCACTTGCCTCTGGTTTGCGCAGCGGCGGTGGGAGCGCAAGTTTGCCAACTTCACGGGGTGCGTGCAGCGGTGGCGCAACACGCTGCTCGCCGACCTGTCGACGGACAACTTCCCGCACGGGTACCGCGCGCCCACGCTGCGCAGCTTTTACGGAATGCCGGCGGCCAAGCGGCTCATCTTCGTGGTCATCATGCGCGAGCCGCTCCAGCGCTTCCAGAGCGGCTTCTACTGGACCTACGCGCCGAGGCACTTTGGGCTCCCGCCCGAGAGGTCGCACGCGCACAACCGCACGCTGCGCGCGGAGCTGGCGATGCTTCGCGCGGAGCTGCCGCTCAACTACGCACACGCCGTGACGCAGTGGCCGCGCCTCGTGCGATTCCGTCCGCTCGACGCTTGGGCGCGCTCCATGTACGCCCTGAACTGGAAGCCGTGGTTGCGAGAGTTTCAGGCGTCGCAGTTTGTGGCGCTGCCGATGCGGTGGGCACTGGAGGACGTGGGTCGTGCCACGCAGCTCATAGGGAAGCGCTTTGGAGTGGCGCTGCGCCGCCAGCCGCACATCCTGGGCAGCGGCGCGCGGGGCGTCGGCATCGCTGGCGAGGGCGACCGGCTCAACCCGCAGGCGCACCCGACGATCGCGGAGGATGGCGAGGCCGACCCGCAAAACCTGGAGGACATGCGGTGGCTTGCGGCCACCTTCTTTGTTCCCGACACACGCGCGCTTGCGCGCATGTTTGCAAGCACAATTCCCGACGGGATGGTGCTGGGGGGCGCGCGGGGGGGCAGCGAGGACGACGTGTTGCGTTGTTTGAATGAACACTGGTGATTCAAACACCCGAGCGTGGGCCACGGCCGCTCCGCCCCCGGGTCCCAGTTGGTGCGCCGCCCATCAGGGCCATGTGGGAAGACGGTGGGTGGTGGGTGTTTGCTTTCAAATCGAAAAAAAATCTCTAAAGTTGGGACCTCTCCACGTGTTTGTATTTTGATGCAAACTTGCGCGTGCAAGTTTCAGCCGAGCTCCCCAGCCTTCCCTCACCACTCGTCGTCGCTCTCGAGCGCTCCATCCGCTATCGCCCGTCGCGCCTGCACCGTCATCTCATCGTCCCCGTCGCGCCCCGCCGTGCGTCGGCGCCGGCTTGTCGGCGCCGGCTTGTCGGCGCCGACGAGATGAATGAAATGAAAAAGCGAGAGGCAATGCGAGGGGGGGACTCTTACAAATTGTCTTATGATGCCGGAAACGATCCTTTACGAGCAGGAAGGCGCACAGCTGGTTGAACGCAGCTTTCGCAAGGACACCAACCTGATCAAACTCGTCGTCGACGAGGTACGACCCCTGTTGGTCGTGGGCCCCAAGGTCTTTCTGTATGGCGCGTGGCGTTCCCAGCGACGTCGCGTCGGCTTTTTCAGCGACGAGAGCTATGGCTACTTTTACAGCAACCAGTGCGCCCGATCCCAGAAGCTGTCGCCGGCGCTGAAGACGCTGCTCGCCGCCATAAACTACGATTACGGCGCGTCCTTCAACGGAATGCTCATCAACCACTACAGGGACGGAACAGACAAGATAAGCTACCACGCCGACGACGAGAAGGCGCTCGATCCACAAACCGGCGTCGTCACGCTCACGTGGGGTGCCGAGCGCATTTTCCGCCTCCGCGAAAAGGTGCCGAAAAGGGCTGGATGCATCCTGCACAATGCCGTGACCAAGAGCGGCTACGCCCTTCAGATGCGGGGAGAGCGCTTCCAAAAGGACCTCACGCACGAGATCCCGGAGCAGAAGAAGGTGCTGGGCGGGCGCTTCAGCATCACCTTTCGGCGCCACGTTCCCGAGCTCGAGGCCCCACTGATTGCGGCGTACGAGGCGTCGCAGCAGCAGCGCAAACGACCGAGGGAGGAGTGAATGAGGCGCAAGCGCCAGGAAGAGTATGATAAGGAGGACAATGTGTCGGAAATAGTAAAGTCCTGAAGAGAGAAAGTGAACGGCGTTAGGTGAACTCCCGAGATTGTTAACCAACACGTTTGGTCGCTATCAATACGGGTGAAAACATTTGGTGTGGTAACGATACGTGCAATGTTGGTGTTTACTCCTTTTATTTGTGCGTTTGCAACTCTTTCTCGTGATACTGAACGCAAACTGTATGCCGTGGAAGAGGGCGACTCTGAGAAACATAATCAAGAAAAAGACACGCCATCACCCTTTCCACCGACTCCACCACCCGATTTACCTCGCGTGGGCTGGATGGAAAAGTTTGATTACGCGTCAGAATGCGCCGTTTTTGGAGAGGAGTGTGGCAATAAAGATTGCTGTAACGGACTTGTATGCTCTGAAACGCTTGACTCTGTGACGATGATCGCAGAGTGTCGTTGGTCGTGGTACCGCACATGGACGTGGTCTCAGATTTACAAACGCCTGCAGCCGCCTCCTGCGCCCCCGCCCGCGCTACGCTATGCTACAAAGAAGGAGTTGGAAGAGGCAAGATCTAGACTCGGTGACATGTTGTCTAACCTGTACAAATGGGTTACCGACCTCGTATACCAGGATTGGGCAGTAAGCAGTCCAAGAGTGAGTTCAGAGACGCCAGATGTTCGTTCAGAAAGCCTTAAACACGGCGCATACGCACAACCAACCACAGAGTTTCCGGTTGGAAAATATGACGTCATTCCGTCACCGTCGCCACTTCCAGATGCACTTTCCGGGTATACGCAAGAGGTACTATATTTCAGTGACGTATTTCCCCCAGCCGATCCCGACGCACAGATTGCTTCGGCTGTCGCGCAAAGGTTTGTGTCAGCTTACACTTGCCATGGATTAGGATTCAAGTGTCGCGACCGCTTACACTCTAAACAATACGTGACGGAAGTTGCAGTTGAAGAAGCATGCGATGCCGATCCAAACTGTAAGGCGTACGACTTTTCTCAAACATTCGGAATTGGCCATCTGTGCTCCACAGGATTTCCGGAGTGGCTCGTCGATGGATCTAATAGCTGGTACAAGATGTGTACAAGCCCCAGTCTGCCGCGCTACAAAAGCTACGAAAGCTACGAAGAGGTGGACACGGAAGAAGGTGAAGACACGTATGCATATGACACTTACGACACGGTATACGACCCTTACAGCCAACGAGGTGCTCCGAAACACGATGCATGGTTGCGCAATGAGGGCTTGTGGAGCTACGATTTCTACTCTACCGGCGATGATGAAAAACATGACGAGAACAGAATTGGAGAGGATACGCTTGAATACGCAAGCTACGCAACAGCAGATGATTCTACGCATCTTCACCTTCACACGTATGAAGGTGCAGATACGTATCAAGCGGAAGGTGAAGATACGTACGAATATGACACTTACGACACTGTCTACCACCCTTACAATAAACGAGGTGCTCCCGAACATGATCCATCTGCCAGATCTTACATTGACGACGACTCACTCTACGATAGCTACGAAACCTATAACGGTTATGATGATTACAGCTACCAAGGCTGGTGAGATTCATGAATCCACGTAACTTCTAACAAAAGTCTCGTGTGTCTTAAATGGCCTTTCTAAAGAGGTGCCCGTGAGTGGTAATGAGTTCCGCCTCGTTTGTCGATAGTGGTTTTGTTTGTTCCGTCCTTTTTTCTCTCTTAAGTTCACGCTTTCGAATGCCATGCTTTGTTTTAACGTGCAAGAAGACGCCACCTCCTCGCATGAGGTCTACGGCCATCATGTCTCGTTGTAGCATGGCTCTCGGGTTGGTTTCTTCGTAATCCTCCTTTGCGAGTTGCTGTCGCTCAGCATCATTCAAGCGCTGGCGAAGCTTGTCACCCAAAACAGTTGTTTGGTGATTGATTTTGGCTTGGTTGGTGGCGTAGCCCTTTGAGTTGAAACAGTCGCGCGTACGCGCCTCAAACTCTAGGGCATTCATGAGGATAGAGGAAAGTTCAAGCCTCTCGGCATCGTTGAGTGGAATTCGATCAATACGTGCCCCGGGAGCTCGCGTTACGCCACCATTAGTGTGTAAACAGCGCACGCTTATACAAGTGCCCTCTGTACAAAGCCCCTCTTGGTTGTTTCGCGAGTTTCCGGTATCGTCAAGTGCTTGTTTGTGACAAGGGCAACGATATTGACCACTCGGTGTTTTCTCCAAATCTCGTCCACACGTTTCAATGATTGCTTCCACTCTGTTCACACCACAGGTTCGAAGACCATGCGCCCCACAAATGCATGAAGCAGAAGAAGGGTGCAGAACTGCTCTCACAGACGCCCAACTTGAACTGGCTCTTGAGAACGGCATCAGACGAACGCTTTCCAGTACTACCGGACGTGAAATCGGAGCAGGCATACTTGCAGTGCAAAGAACTTGAAGTCGCAACTTTCTTTCAAGGAATCTTGCAATGGCTAACTGCGTGTTTCTTGTCAATACATTTGAGCGACACGGCCCCTCTTCCAGCTCTGCAGTGTTAGTAGTCTCAAACAATCTATTCAATAGAACATCTGGAAGCTTCCCACTGGTCATGTACTTGCGTGTTCCAGAAGAAGATACGATGCACATCTTAACCTTGTCTGTAGAAAGCAATTCCATATCAATCTTCGCGTCCCTCAAGCCACCGTTCACTGTAGCTGGAACCGTGACTACAACATGCGGCCGGATGCTCGCACCACCCTTTGTCGGAAATGCTACGTTTGATTGCCCCTGTATAGCTATGCACTTCTCCCTTTCAGACTCACACAGCTCGTCGGCTTCTTGAGGTGACAAGATTGTGCAAATGGGTGCGATGAGGCTTATACGACATTTCTCGGCTTTTCCAAAAATGTCTTCAACAATCGGTCTTCCCAATTCAGCTCTCGGTTGAGAAGAAAGCAATGCTCCAAAAGAATTGTCAGACGCCGGATCTACAAGTGCCAAGTTGTTTACCGACTTGGCAAACAAGCGTAAGAATGGCTTTAAATGTACAAACCGCAACGTGTCGTTATTCTTTGAGTCAACGTGGGGATCAATCTGCGAAAGAGGATAAGCCAGTGACGAATCAAGAGACTCCATCTCACACACTAAACTGCAACTCTTTGCTCCCGGAGAGTTCTTTGGTCGTTTAGCGCGCCGGCGCCGGTTTTTTCGCACCGGTATTTGGCGCCGTACATCGGCGCCGGGAATTCACTCACTGCACCAGTGCAGTGAGTGGCTAGGTCCGGGAACGGTGCGGTCACCGCACCTAAGGCGCACCTGTAACGTCTTCTTATGGTTCCGTATTAACACCCCTCCAAAAAGACGTTACAGGTGCGCCTCAGGTGCGCATTTTGACCGTAGGCGCACTTTTGGCGCACCTTTTTTCAGGCTG
>MDTC01114100.1_pt1 | contig 10577 bp, 7 predicted proteins | sample 811181 | NCBI WGS metagenome assembly MDTC01 (sample SAMN05326644, study PRJNA326480) | marine metagenome | isolation source: seawater | place: Pacific Ocean: North | collected 2011 | reverse complement strand
CTTGGCCTGCTCTGCCCAGAACGTATCTGGATCTTCGATGGATTGACGATACATCGTTTCATAAGTTCTCTCGTCTACCCAAGCACTCGCCGAAAGTGCAGGATCAACCGGATACAACTTGGAATCGGACATGAAAACTCCTCGTTAACAATTTTTGATGGCCGAATTTTCAACCTTAAAAGAAAAACTCCCAATACGACGATCGTCTCGAAGATTCAAACAAAGTACAATCTTCAAAGAAAGTTCTTCACTTGGTTTATTATGGTGGGGATGTCGGTATCCATCGTAAAAAGGGCCATCAGTTTGGCGTCTCTGTCCATCAGGTAGATCCGTGAGGAATGATCGACTGTATAGTTCCTAGGATCCTTCCCAACTTTCTGAGCATACACCTGATAACGACGCATAACCTGCTCAATCCTTACGCGGTCTCCGGATAGACCCTTAAAAGCGGGATCAAATGCCTGGGCGTACTCGGTGACAGCCGCAACCGTGTCACGTTCAGGATCGACGGTGACGAACAGCCCAGAGACACGGGTCTTATCGCTACCAAGCCCCTTATATACATGTGCCATCCGCGCAAGCTCAGTCGGGCAGACATCAGGACAGTAGGTGTAACCAAAATAAATCATGGTTAATTCTGTTCCCAAGGATGCTGTATCCAAAGGGCCTGCGGATGTTTGAAGTGTAAAGTGTCCACCAATTTGAGCACCGGGCATTCCGCGCTCACCGGTAGCCAAGTTACGCAGAAATGGAAACGCAACTAATCCAGCCAACAGACATGCGGCAACTAATGGTGCATAACGCTTCAATGAATCCAACTTTTTATGTATCTGCAATTTTTAATAGCAGGGCTGGCGACATTTGTCGCGCCTGCTTCGCTGACAAACGACCTATCACTCCAACGATAGCACCTGTTATTAATGGCGCAAGTAACCATACCTGCCAATTCGATGACCACTCAAGATTGAGAATCTTTGAGTAGAGAAACCAACTTAAAAAATCAGTGCTAAGCGCTGCCAAAACGCCGCTGACAACCCCCAAGGTTAGAAATTCAGCCCATTGCGACTGGGACAACAAATTGTCAGAGCCACCGAGACTCCTGAGGATCGCTGCCTCCTTGCGACGTTCAGGAAGTGATGTTTGGATGCTTGCCGCTAGCACCAGAATACCGCCCGCCAGAACAAAATAGAGCACTATGCTGACAGCCTGAGAGACACGCCCAAGGATGTCACGGATCTGATTCAAAATTGCGTCCACCGAAAGCAAAGTCACTTGTCGAAACTCACTACTGATCTCAGCCGTCTGCACCGACGGATTCGGAAGACGCATACTAGTCAATCGTGTCGCCTGAAATGGCTCGAGGGTCCCAGGTGAAAAAATCATAAAAAAGTTTGGAAGCATCGATTCCCAATGAACCGTGCGGGTACCAACAACCTCAGCCGAAACCTGATCTGGCCCAATGTTGTAAACAATAACATCCCCGATTTCTAACTCTAGTTCTTCGAAAAGCTTTGACTCAACAGTGACGAGACCGGGACCATCAGTGGACGTAAAAAAACGCCCGCGATCAATTGAATTGTCGCGACCAAGTACTCCCGATTCGGTCAAGCTCAATTCACGTCTGACAGATCTTGGCGGCTCGTTCCCATCTAGATGCTCAACCAATTGCGTTCCGTTCACAGACTCCAACCGTCCCCGAACAATAGGATATAAGGGTGCCAAATCACCACCTTTTGAGGTCACTGCCTGAATAAAATCGGCTTGATCCTGATCGGTAATATTTAAGGCGAAGGTATTGGGGGCGTCATTTGGCACCTGTGTTTCCCAGGTAGAAATTAGATCGAATCGAATTAACGCAACCATAGCAACAGCGAGTGCCGTCAGCGAAAATGCCATCAGTTGACCGCCCGAAGATGCAGGATCTCGAATCAACTGCTGTATACCAAACCGCCAAGCCGGACCCAATCGCTCTAACGGACTAAGGCCCCGGATGACGACGCGCCCAATCAGCGTAACTGCAGCTACAAGTATGACGACAGCTACTAATACCCAAGCAGTGAGACGCCAGTCGTTACTGTAAAGATATCCGAGCGTCCCGACTGCAAAAAGTGCAAACCCATAACGACCAATTTGTCCCATAATAGCGACCGGGTAATCGCGCTTAAGAATACGGATTGGCGGCACGTTCGCGAGCAGGATTAATGCCGGTGCCGCAAATCCAAATAGTGTGACAAAGCCGGTCAACAGACCCAAAAAGGCAGGTTGACCACTGGGCTCGGGTAAGCTAATTGTCAGAAGTCCCGCGATGGCATCGATCAAAATGATCTGTAAGGCATAACCGATAATTACGCCAAGACTACTGGCCACACCACCCAGGACCACAAGCTCCGTAGAGAAAATCTTGAATGTCTCACGACCACTCAGCCCGAATGTTCGAAACAACGCACTGTCGGTAACGTGATCTGAGGCCCACCGATTAGCCGTCATAGCAATTGCAGCGCCGGACAATAGAACCGTCAATAGCCCCGCCAAGGATAGATAAGTGGTTGCTCGTGTCACTGCATTACCGACCTCAGGGCGACCATCCACGACACCACTCAACCGCTGACTGATATCGAGTTTTGGTTCGACAAAAGCTTGAAATCCCTTAATATCGCCATCGGCAAATAACGTGATATAGCGGACGCGACTTCCCGGCTGAATCAGTTGAGAGGACTCTAAATCGACCTGATTCATGAGTAGTCTTGGTGTCAGTGACACAAACGAACCACCACGGTCTGGCTCGAAAATAAGGATCTTGGTGATTTCAAGTTCGGTCTCACCAACAGAAACTTGATCTCCAACATCGATATCAAGTTTCGATACTAACTGAGGGTCAGCCCAAGCAGTACCAGGATCTGGAATTCTCGAGGCCGGATAGCCAATCCCCGCCCGACTATCGGAAATTTCGAGCTGCCCTTTGAGAGGATACCCATCGGTAATAATTTTTACGCCCGTTAACTCAAAGGTCGAACCACGGCCAATAACCGACGGGAATTCAATGGTCTCCGTTGCGAGAACGCCCATCGATTCAGCTGCTACCAGCCACTCCGTCTGAATAGGACGGGGGCCCGTCAGTTTTAGGTCGCCACCAAGTAAAGCGGCAGCATCAGAGCGCATCGCGCGGTCTATGCGATCGGTCAGTACTTCAGTGGTGGTCATTGCAGCGACGGACACGACAATTGCCAGAGCTAATAGCGTCAGTTGGCCGCTCGAAAACTCGCGCCACAAGAGCCGTAATGCTATCACGCAGGGACCTCATTCAGTTGTCCATCTTCCAGATGGAGTAAGCGTTGACACTGACCAGCGAGGCGCTCGTCATGGGTGACCAGGATAAGAGTTGTACCGGTCTCTCGATTCAGGCTAAACAATAGATCAGTTATAGACTCGCCAGTCTTACGATCGAGATTACCGGTCGGTTCGTCGGCAAATAAAAGTGAAGGCTCACTAACAAATGCCCTAGCGACAGCGACGCGTTGTTGCTCGCCGCCTGATAACATCCTGGGCCGGTGATGCGTGCGGGCTCTAAGGCCCACACGATCAAGCCACCTGGTCGAGCGTTGTTTCGATTCTTTTACTGACAGACCCATCAACTCGAGTGGCAACATGACATTTTCCAAAGCCGTTAAACCCTGTAAAAGTTGGAAACTTTGAAATACAAACCCAATGCGACCGCGACGAATATTCGCACGCTGATCTTCGGTCAAACCACTGAACGCCTCTCCATTAAACAGAATATCACCAGACCCCGGCACATCCAGACCAGCCAACAGTGACAATAGCGTACTTTTACCAGCGCCCGACGGACCAACAATGGCTAAACTGTCTCCAGGGTTGATCTTCAGCTCGAGAGACTCTAAAACTGACAAATGATGACCGGTATGGTCTTCGAACCCGTGTGACACATTGCGAACATGAAGGACTGGTTGTGCAGACATTACGCGTCTTTTTCCTTTGGTTGACTTTGATCTCACCTGCATTCGCTATGCCGACACTCCTGGTCGTTGGTGATAGTTTGAGTGCCGGTTATAGACTCGATCAGGGTAGCAGTTGGGTCGATATCCTAGCCATTAATGCTAGGCGATTGTTGGGGACAGATGTGCACGTTTTAAATGCTTCGATTTCAGGAGAAACTACTACTGGAGGCCTATCACGTCTTCCTGGTTTGTTGGATCGCCATCAACCCAATTCAGTACTCATTATTCTAGGGGCGAATGACGGACTGCGCGGTCTACCTTTAGAGACAATGCGAGAAAACTTAAAATCCATGTTTGCTCTTGTAGAAGCAATGGGGGCTCAAGTCCTCTACGCTGGTGTTGAACTACCACGAAATTATGGAGGCCCCTTCACGCGCGCATTTCGAAATGCGCAGGACTCGATCGCCAAAGAGACCGGTGTATCCTATCTACCATTTTTTTTAGAGCCTGTGGCGCTTGATCGGAGTCTGTTTCAAGACGATGGGCTACATCCAACGGCGGATGCACAACCCATAATTGCTGAATATGTTGGTCAATTCCTGCACGAATCAATGGCAAGGTAATTCAACCGAGTCAGATCATCAGCTAACCGAATTAGATACCTATCCGTCATTGAAGAGACATAATCCGTCACTCTCATCAAACGCTGATATTTTGAGTCCTCTGGTTGAGGCCTGAATTTACCAAGACGGATCACTGCATCGTGTGCTTTTAAGTTAATACTGGTCCTGCCTCCATCAGAGTGAGAGAAAGCCTCAGCGCCAGTTATCAGATGTGATAACACTCCACCTAATAAATGATCACAACGACCCTCATCAGCCTGTTTGGTTAGGTCGATATAGATACGCTCACGGGCCAAGGTTTTCGCTCGCTGAATAACTTCGCCGGCGGAGTCCTGCCGCCAATCGAGTAAGTCTTCGTCAAAGACGCCTTCGAGAATATCGTTGTAGTGTGATTGAAATCTTGCTTGCGCTTCATTTATCAGGGCATCGATCGCTGCTGAGCGCAATAGCTCAAGCTTCGCTTTCGAGTCGTCAAGGAGTTGTTCATACAAATTCCGTCTCGCGCCGCGGTCAACAAGCTCCTTCATGATCAAAGACACTTCCTCGTAATCGAGATGTCCGAGCTCGACCGCATCTTCCAGATCGATCAGTGCGTAACAAATGTCGTCTGCAGCCTCGACCGCATACACAAGCGGATGACGAGCCCAAGCGTCAGGTATCTTCTCCACGAGGCCTAAGTGAGACGCTAACTCCCGCATAAATGGAAGTTCCGCTTGATTAACTCCGTGTTTGCAATTGGTCTGACCAAACAGAGAATCCGCAGTAAATGGGTATTTTAAAAAGGTACCAAGCGCAGCAGCCGTCAAACGCATTCCACCATCAAACCAATGACGCTCGAGACAGGTGATCACCCGAAATCCCTGTGCGTTTCCTTCAAACCCCAAGAGATCTGAACGCTCGGCGTGTGTTAATCCATCCAAATAATCCGGTCTAGACTTAAAGAATTGACGTATGGCCAGCTCCCCTGCATGACCAAATGGTGGATTACCAATATCATGCGCTAAGCAAGCAGCCTGAACCAAAGTACCAATCCCCAGATCGGAATACTGGTCTGACAGTAATCCTTGCTCTCGCATCCAACGGCCAAGCCGCACACCCAACGATCGACCAACCGATGCAACCTCCAAGGAATGAGAAAGACGAGTGTGTACGTGGTCATTATCCGACAACGAATGCACCTGCGTTTTAACCGCCAAACGCCGGAAAGCACCCGAAAAAATAAGACGATCATGATCACGTTGCCACTGACTGCGCTCATCTCCCAGCTGCTGCTGCACCCAAGCGTGGTTGTGCTCCATGCGAGCGGTCGAGAGCAATTGATTCCAATCCATCATCCGTCAATCAATCCCTGATGTGGAATCGCATCCGCATCCGTTAGTTTCCGTCGGGAATACAAATCGAAGCGAACTGTTTTGCCCTTCACTTGCGATGAAGGTGAGCGACCGGCCAAAAAATCAGCTCTGATTGGCCGCTTGACGACAACTCGGGCCGCACCCGAATCCAGAGCAGCATCGATGAGTTGTTCAGGCCGTTCTGTTGTTCCTTCTAGAGTATGCAAAACCTGCATCGATAACGAAGGAGCTGATTTACGGTCTTTTTGAAACATTGGGTCAATATAAACGACACCATGCGAAATATGCGACATGAGATCACGACTGTCCGCACACTGCAATTGCACACGCTCACACCAACCAGCATCGCCGTCTATAGCATGACGACGCAGCGCATCTTTTAACAAAGCAGCCACTACCGGCTGTCGCTCAACCGCGTAAACCGCACAACCGACATTCGCAAGAACGCTCAAATCACCACCTAGACCCGCAGTTGCATCAAAAATCGCAGGACGCAACCCTTTCTGGCAACCCATTGCTCGGGTCAGTGCTTCACCGGTCACAGCCTTGATACGGCGTGCTTGAGTACCCTCAACAAAATCGATATGTACTCTGGAACGGAAATCAAACGCCGCCGACTTAAGCGACAGACCTTTGTCGTCCCACCAAAAATAATACCCAAAATCGGGGATATCAACCTGCCAATGAATATTTAGCCAGTCGATCTGTGCCATTGCTGCATCTCGACTCACCACTTGGCGAAGTGGATCCACACCAACCCAATCCATCTCTATCTCAGATTCCTTTGACGAAACGCCAGGCGTTATCAAACAGCCCCATCCATGGAGTAATCCGTGATGTACTAACTGGCGCAAAGGATAGCTGTGAACGTAATACGACTCGTTCCGGGTGAGGCATCATAATGGTTACTCGTCCATCCTCATTACACAGACCAGCAAGTCCTGCCGCGGATCCATTAGGGTTGCCGGGATAGCTCGTTTCTGGATGTCCCTTATCGTCGGTATATACGAGACTCGTGAGTCCAGCGTCAGCCAAAGTTTGCACCTCCGAGGTTTTATGCACAAATCGGCCTTCACCATGTGCAACAGCAATCGGGAACCGCGTACCTGTTAAACCTTTAAGCAATACTGATCGGCTCTGCGGCAGAGCCGCCAGCGTCAAACGCGCCTCAAACTGCTGAGACTTGTTTGATAGCAGAGGCTTAAAGTGGTTTGCGCCGGGTATCAACGACGCCAACTGGGCCATCATCTGGCATCCATTGCAGATGCCCAGCGATACGGTATTTTCTCGATGGAAGAAATCAGTGAACATCCTGGATAACTCATCGTTGAAAAGGATTGAGCGAGCCCATCCGGATCCAGCCCCAAGGACATCACCGTAGCTAAACCCACCACAGGCAGCTAAGGCATCGAAAGACTCCAGCGTCTGTCGACCGCTCATCAGGTCCGACATATGCACGTCGATGGCCTCAAATCCGCAGTAATTGAATGCATAGGCCATCTCAATCTGACCATTCACACCCTGTTCACGTAAAATTGCAACACTAGGCCTCTGATCCTCACTTCGACGTTTTCCAGTAATCCGTATCGCCTCAGGGATCACTGTTGCAGCCAAGCCTTTTGTCTCGTGCTCGATCTTCAGTGACTCTTCCTTCACGCTACTCGGATTATCGCGTAATCCTGCCATTGCGAAACTGACCGCAGTCCAAGACCGTTCGAGCGCTATGCGGCTCTCCTCAAGAATGACCGACCCGTTAGAAATAATCGTTAAGATTTGCGTCCGGTCGGGCTCACCCAACACATAGGCAGGCAAAGTTAAATCTGCACATTGGTCAAGGACTGCCACAACATCTGCGTTTGCCACCTCGAAAACACATCCCGCTTCTTCGTTAAACCAGAAAGCTATTGGATCCAATCCTCTGGGAGTTTGCGCTTTTAGGCCCATACGAGACGCAAATAGCATCTCTGCAACGGTCGCAAGTAGGCCACCATCTGAGCGGTCGTGATAGGCCAATAGACGACCAGTAGAATTTAATTGTTGTAGCAAATCAAAGCATGTTCTCAATTCATTGGGGGCAACGTCCGGTGGTAGATCGCCAATCTGTGACGTTACTTCACATGCGATCGACCCAGCCAACCGGCAATATCCCAGATCAATCGCAATCAATGTTGAATCATAGCCCTGTATTAACGGGGTTTTTGTCTTCTCGATATCTGAAACCGGCGCGAAGCCAGAGCAAATCAAAGACATCGGACCAACTACCTCATGGACACCGTCAGAATCGCTCCAACCTGTTTTCATCGACATAGAATCCTTGCCCACAGGAATACAAATGCCGAGTGCAGGACAAAACTCACCACCTATCGCCTTCACTGCATTATAAAGCCTGGCATCCTCACCCTCCGTGCCTGCTGCACACATCCAGTTAGCGGAGAGTTTAATCTGGCCCAGATCACCAATGGCAGCACCCGCCATATTCAAAATGGTCTCTGCTACAGCCATTCGAGCGGATGCTGCCGCGTTAACCAGAGCCAATGGAGTCCTCTCACCCATAGCCATCGCCTCGCCGGTTAAAGAACCGATTGCGGAATGAGTGACTGCGCAGTCAGCTACTGGTACCTGCCAAGGTCCAATCATCTGATCTCGATGAACTAAGCCAGATACTGTCCGGTCACCAATGGTAATAAGAAAGTTTTTGGACGCCACCGTCGGATGTTTAAGAACGCGATGGACAAGTTCAGGAAATGTAATCTTAGAAAAGTCAGCGGGTACGAGCTCAGCTGAGATTGACAATGCGTCACGATGCATTTTGGGTGGATTGCCAAATAGCATATCTACTGGCAGGTCAACCGGCGTGATATTTTCCCCTATTTTTTCGACCGATAAATGCGGTTTATTGTTTGCATAACCGACAACAGCGTAAGGACATCGTTCACGCACACAAATAGACTCAAATGCTTCCAACTCGTCCAAGTCAATGGCAAGAACATAGCGCTCTTGCGATTCGTTACACCACAACGCCCGTGGGGATAATGATGGATCGGCCGACGGAATGCAGTCCATCGAGAAAGTGGCTCCCACGCCTCCATCTTTGACTAGCTCGGGTAAAGCATTCGAAAGGCCACCCGCACCAACATCGTGAATAAAGACAATCGGATTGTCCCGTCCACGCAACCAGCAGCGATCTATCACCTCCTGGCAACGCCGTTCCATCTCGGGATTCGCCCGCTGAACAGAGGCGTAGTCCAAATCACTTCCGGAGGTGCCTTCACTAACGGAACTTGCTGCTCCCCCACCCAATCCAATTAGCAACGCTGGTCCGCCCAGGACAATCAAGGGTGTGCCGGAAGCAAATGCTTTTTTTTCAACTTGGCCGTCCATAATAGACCCGATACCGCCTGCAATCATAATTGGTTTCACATAACCACGGCGCCGAGCTCCTAATGGTGTAATTTCAGAGGCCTCGTAAGCTCTGAAATAGCCAGTTAGGTTTGGTCGACCAAACTCATTATTGAAAGCGGCACCACCGATTGGTGCCTCCAGCATGATCTGCAGGGAAGAGGCCAGACGACTAGGCATTGGAAGATCATGCTCCCACGGCATTTCAAGTTCTGGGATCCTGAGATAATTCACACTAAATCCAGTAAGGCCCGCCTTAGGTTTGGCGCCACGACCGGTCGCGCCCTCATCCCGGATCTCCCCACCAGCACCCGTTGCTGCACCCGGATTCGGAGACACCGCTGTCGGATGGTTATGCGTTTCCACTTTCATCACCAAATGGACCGGCTCGAGGACTGATTGATAACTATTTGTCAGGGGATTGACATGGAATATTTCGGCCAAGTTTCCTTCTACAACGGCAGCATTATCGGTGTAGGCAGACAAAACACCACCGGGAGAGATTTTATAAGTATTTCTTATCCACTGAAACAGACTCTTTGATTGATCCTCGCCATCAAGCGTCCAGGATGCATTGAAAATTTTGTGACGGCAGTGCTCAGAGTTTGCTTGTGCAAACATCATTAACTCGACATCGGTTGGATCGCGGTTAAGTATCTCATATGCACTGGCAAGATATTCAATCTCATCCTGAGACAGTGCTAGCCCATATTCTTGACCAGCTGCTTTGAGTGCTTTCGTCGGTTCAGTCCCAAGTCTAACAACACCCAGGGACTCAGGAGAGTTCGGAGTAAAGAAGCCATCAACAGGCAGGGTGTCAAGGACGTCTTCCATCATCGGATCAGAGATAAGTCGATTTATGAAGGTCTGATCAGCTTCTGCATAATTCCCTTTAATCGCCACATGCATGCCGCGTTCAATCCGCGAAACGCTCTTAAACCCGCAATTTTTTGTTATTTCGGTAGCTTTAGAACTCCAAGGTGAGGTCGTCCCCGAGCGTGGGACCACCACGCGACCCGAACCAACATCACAAGAATCTGCATCCAAAAGTTGCTTTAGTTTTGCGGGATCACAGATCTCACCCATAACGAAGAATAGGTAGGTACAGGTCAAATCCTTAATCTGGATTCCAGCAGATTGAGCGCTCGCGATAAGTGACTGAATACGAAAAGAGGAGAGAGCACGACCTCCCTGCAGAATGAGCATGTCAATCGGTCCTTGATACGATTGAAAATTAAGAGTCATAG
>MDTC01175704.1_pt1 | contig 10578 bp, 3 predicted proteins | sample 811181 | NCBI WGS metagenome assembly MDTC01 (sample SAMN05326644, study PRJNA326480) | marine metagenome | isolation source: seawater | place: Pacific Ocean: North | collected 2011 | reverse complement strand
GTCAGCGGATAAAAAAACCGGCCAGAATGCGAAAGGTTCTTACCGCGTTGCAGGTTTAGGCGTGCAAAGTCCGTTTGAAGTTATCCAGACTCCAGTCATGGCCTTGAGATACGTTAAATTTATAGCGGGTGGATTTTTTCTCCTGTGTGCCAACTATTGTCCCGCGGCTCCGTGGGCCCAATGGGGGGGGAGCCCGGACAAGAATATGGTTTCCTTTGAGGAAGGGCTGCCGCTGGAAATTTCCGGAGGCGAAGAGTTGGAAGATCGGGAAGGAGAGATTAACATTTCGACTGCGAAGGGTTGCAAATGGGTCGTTGCCCTGGGGTCAGAGTCCTATGGCACGCCGACTGTCGGGAGTGGATTAGTTCTTGTGGGAACGAATAACGAAAAGCCAAGAAATCCATCTGTTGTCGGCGACCGTGGAGTAGTGATGGCTTTCCGCGAAAAGGATGGGGCTTTCCTATGGCAGTTGACTGCACCCAAGCTTCCCGGTGGGGATGAGGTAGACTGGGAATACCTGGGAATTTGCTCTTCCACTCTGATTGAAGGAGACCGGGGGTATGTGATGACCAATCGGGGCGAGGTCGCCTGTCTTGACCTGAAGGGGTTTTCTAATGGAAATCAGGGATTTCAAGAGGAGGGTCAATATATGGTCGGACCGGGGAAGAAGGGGGGTAAGGCAGGGCCTACTGATGCCGATATTCTATGGACCTATGATATGATCAAGGAGCTTGGGGTTGTGCCCCATAACATCACCAGTAGTTCAGTTGCCTTGGTGGGAGGGAAGGTCGTCGCGACAACTTCGAATGGAATTAACGAAGATCATGATCATATACCTTCCCCGAAGGCACCTGCTCTGATCATGTTGAATGCAACTACTGGAGAGCTCGAGAGCGTTGAGCAGGCTGGGATTTCCAAGGCAACAATGCATTGCAATTGGTCGTCACCCTGTATTGGAGAGCGTAGTGGTAGCCCTGCAATCTTCTTTGGGGGAGGCGATGGTTTCTTGCACGCCTTTGATCCGACAGGAAAGAAATTAGAGGGGAGCAGCTCTGTCATGGGGGAGTATTGGCGGGTGGATGCCAATGCGCCAGAGTATCGTCTTGATCAAGACGGTAAGCCCCGGGAATACCCGTCATACCGAGGGCCAAGCGAAATTGTGGGAACCCCGGTCTTCCACAAAGGGAAGGTGTTCGTGACGATCGGACAGGACCCGGAAAATGGAGACGGAGTGGGAATGCTCAGTTGTGTAGATGTGGAAACCGGAAAGACAGATTGGACCTACAAGAAAATTAACCGGTCCCTCTCAACTCCCTCAGTAAAGGATGGTCTCGTTTACATCGCTGATTTCACCGGTCAGATTCATTGTGTCGATGCCCTCTCTGGCAAGGCGCTGTGGGTTCACGATACGCTGAGCCGGATCTGGGGTTCTACTCTGGTGGCAGACGGGCGGATCTATATTGGGACAGAAGACGGGGAAGTCATCATCCTTAAAGAGGGCCGAAAACTAGAAGAGCTAGGAATCGCCGAGTTTTCAGGCCCGATTTATTCCAGCTTGGTAGCTGCCAATGGGACCCTGTTTGTCCAGACCCAGAATCATCTCTACGCTTTCGAAAAATAATACCGAGAGCGCTCAATGATTACGCAGGCCATAGAGGGCTTTCTTGGTTCTAACGATGAGCATGTCGCCTGAAACCGCGGGAGATCCCATACATCCAGCTTCTAGCTCGTTGCTTGCGATTACCTTGAAATCTCGCTCAGCGGCAAGAACGGTGCCCTTTCCATTTTCATCGAACAGGTAGATCATTCCGCCGGCCATGATGGGGGAGGCCGAAAAGTTACCCCCGATCCGTTCTTTCCATATTTCGGTGCCGGTCCGGGCCTCGAGGCAAGCGGCGACCCCACCGTCATCGATCATGAAAAGAAGGTCGTCTTTGATGAGGATGGACGGCTTTTTTGGAGCGGCTTTGGTATAACGCCAGGCTACATGACTCTTGGTAACGTGACCTTTTCCGTCAGGCCGGACGGCGAGAAGAATGCCCTTACTGAAGCCCATTGTGGTGTAGACCATGCCCAGACCCGTGACCGGCCTGCAGGAAGTGGAATGAGTCCCTATGGTCTCCACCCGCCAGAGCTCTTTTCCATTAGTTGGGTTATAGCCATATAGTGCCATCGCACCTGCACTCACGAGCACGGCAGTTCCGTCGTCGGTTTTGACCATGATGGGAGTACCGTAGGCCTTGCGCATGTCGCCGCCTCTTTTGGGTTTTCCACCGGCGTCAAGATCCCGGTAATCCACGCTCCGCGGCGTCTTCCAGACGGTCTTCCCTGTCAACTTGCTGAGAGCTACAACAAATTGATGATCGGCGCCGTCGAAGTTGAGAATGAGAGAATCTCCATGGAGAATTGGAGAAGAGCCGGCGCCCCGGAAATGATCACAGGTGAAGTCAGTACGGGTCCAGACGACCTCACCATCGGAGGCCTTGAGGCAGGCCGTATAGGGAGAACCAAAAGTGAGATATACGAACCCATCTTCAAGCACTGGGGTCGGTGAGGCATAAGAGTTGAATGCGTGACAGAACTGGGGCTCTGCCACCTCCCAGAGTAGCTTATCATAGAGAACGTTACCGTTGGATTTGTCGATACAGAGAACCGACAGCCTGGTGCCCTCGGGGTTGGCATTTGTGACCCAGACCCGGTCACCCCAGACCACGGGAGAAGACCAGGCCTTGCCTTCCAGAGGGGTTTTCCAAGCGACATTCTGGTCTTCAGCCCAAGCGGTAGGCAATCCGGCATTATCCGCTCGTCCATCCTCGGCCGGGCCTCGGAACTGGTTCCAATTTTCAGCAGCACTGGATGTCATGCAGAGAGCTGTAGAATGGAGAAGAGTGAGACACGCCTGACGGAAAGCCATGGTGTGATCCTCCTCTCCACCTCACTTCCGGTCAAAGGAGAAATGCGGCTTCCCTCCTCACTCTCATGGAGTAGTCCGACCCAGGGGCCGAGAGAGCGTTTTCCCCTGACGGTAGAGCCTAAGGCGCCCCTGCTGCTCCTCCAGCTTGTCTGGCCGTTGACCAGCCTCCAGGATTTTAATGACTTTCAAGGTTGTCTGAATTGCTGCTGGGAACTGGTCCGCTGCGGCGTGTGCAGCTGCGAGAGTAGATAGCAGAGCTGGGTCATCGGCAGCACCTGGAGCCCCCATCATGAACTTCGCATAGCGGAGAGCCTCTATACCATTTCTTACAGATGAGTCGCCTGCGGTGGCCAAGAGCCAAGAAATTCTATTCAGGACGGGCAGTTGCCTTGGTGTGTAATCCAGGCTTTTGAGAAAAGAGGAGCGGGCGCGCGTTTCCCTGTCCTCACGGAGAAAAATTTCACCAAATTGGAAGTAAACAGCTCCGATTTGCATATTGCGTTTTTGCTCTGCTGGGATGCCCGGGTTTCCGGGAGGGGCCTCGTGTTTCTCGAGAAAGCTGAGGAGGGAGGATCGGGCCTCTTCCAGATAGTCTCCCTCCATATAAGCCCTCGAAATTGCTACTGGATCAGCTGGGAAGAATTTTTTGGACCAGACTCCCTCAAAGGGAACGGCGGCTTTGAGCGCCGCCTCAGGACTTCTTCCAAGTTTCTCAAGATCTGACAGGACACGTGATACTTCCACCGGACCTTTATAAATCGCGCTGAGCCACCCACCCCTGTCGATTAGAAAGCTGATTGGGACGGGCATCTGATGATGACGATAAACACTTGCCAGAATCGATTGCTGAAGAAGCGTGAGAATTTTCTCATCTGCCATGCCCCCGGATCCTCGAAAGCCAAATTTCGCCATAGCCCGCGCTGCGCCCCTCGGAGTAATCTCTTCCTCGGGGTCGAGGTGGTCAACGTTCAGGGCGACAACTCTGATGCCTTTGGATTCAAACAGGCTACGAGCTTTCTCGAATGCCTCCAGCTCGGAAGCGCAAGGGGTGCACCAACTCGCCCAGAGATTGATGAGAACGGCTGTGCTTGAGGCCAGCTGAGTAATGCTTTGGGTCTCGCCCGAGAAATCCCGATAGCTGAGCTCGGGAATTTTGAGGGGTTGCGAAAGCCGGATGCGAGCCACATCCGTTGCGACGGGGAGTTTGATTGCCTTAGCTGGAAGGGTGATGGGCTCTCTCTTGCTTGCCTCTAACGCTTTGCCCCGCTCCTGCATGAGAATCCAGCGTTTGCCCTCCTCCAGCCCCTTGAACTCCTCCTCCGCTCCCCCTGCCCAGCTGACCTTTGCGGCCACGAGGCGCTGATCTGCGGCTCCAAGGCCAAAGTGGAGCCACTTGCTGGATTGGCTCATAAGGCCGTTGCCTGCGTAGAGGGTTTTTACCCGGCGCTGAGTGGCATCAGAGAATATTAGTTCGACCCGCGATCCAATAGCGTCCCGTGAACATTTCCTTTCCGGGTTGCCCTTCAGTCTTACAGAAATCCAGCGGGAACTCTCCGGGGGGATCTTGTTTTGAAGGAATTGTAGACGGGGAGCAGACCGGTTAGAGAACCATAGATCCAGATCGCCATCGTGGTCCCAGTCCGTAATTGCGAGACCTCTTCCATCCGAGGGCATTCCAAATCCACTAAGTGTTGAGACGTCGGCGAAGTCGCCTTGACCGGTATTCAGGAAGGCACAATGCCGCTCCCTCCCGCTGAAGGAGGCCCCATCACGAATACGCTGAGCGAGATCGCCAAAAGCTTGAAGGTAGCCCTCGGTTCCCTCGTCCGGAGTGCTTGTCTCTGGTGCCTGCGACACGACCTGCCGCCAGTAGAAACTTCACAAGTCATCAGGGTCTCTCTGAGTGATGAACCCATTGGTCACGAGGAGGTCCTCCCAGCCATTGTTATCGAGGTCCGCGAAGAGCGAACTCCATGCCCACCGACCCATGGTGGTGCCGGAGGAAACGCTGACATCCCTGAATCGCCCCTGACCAAGGTTCTGGAACAGGGAATTGCCCCTCGCGTGGCGCTGATAAAGCGCCCGGGTTTCGGCCTTGCCCCCACTCTTAAATTTGTCCTGAAAAGCGATCCGATTGCCGGCCGAGGAGAACATGTTTCCGACGTAGAGATCCACGAGTCCATTGTTGTCAAAATCCCCCCAGCAGGCGGACATGCCAGCCGCTATATCACGCACCCCGGCCTCGGCGGCCACATCAGTGAAGGCAGGCTTTCCAGACTCCCGGAGCGTATTACGGTAGAGGTTATTTCCGCCGAAATCATTGGCGACGTAGAGGTCCATATCGCCGTCCTGATCGTAGTCCTCCCAGCTGGCGGAATACGAGAACTTGCTATTACCGGGAAGCAGGCCCACTTCCTTGGTCACGTTACGGAAGCGCAGGCTTCCCTCGTTCCGCAGCAGTTCGTTGCGGCCTCCATTGGTGGCATCATGGTAGGGCAGGGGCCTTGCTACAAAGGAGTGGCGATTTGCTCCAGCTCGTTGCACGTAACAGCTGGCAAAGAGATCGAGATCTCCATCTTCATCATAGTCTGCCGCTGCCAGAGAATATGGTACTGCAGAAGGAAAGCTTTTCGCGTTTGCGGGAGAGAAAGTTCCCGTTCCATCATTTTCAAGAATGAGGACCCCTGAAGCCAGTGCGATCGCGGCATCTTGATCCCCGTCATTATCGAAGTCAGCGAAAAGGGATCCAAAGCTGTGGTCGAGGAGTCCGAGGCCCGATTCCTGGGACCGGTCGAGGACTGTTCCATCCTGCTGTTGCACCAGTAGCCGGTTGGGGAGACCGCCTCCATCGCAAAGGTAAATATCATCAAGTCCGTCATTATTCACGTCAGCGGTAGCAAGCCCGTGCCAGCCGCCAATTTCGATGCCTAGAAGAGTTTCAATCCGGCCCACCCAGTGGTCCATGCCATGGACGACCTGAGCTTTCTCCACGAAGGGAGCAAGCACCGCGCCTGTGGAATCGACCAAAGTCCCTCCGCTGCCCCGAAGGCACTCCTCGTGGCTTGTTACTCTTAGATCCAGAAGAGCAGGAGGGTTATCCTTGGTCCATTGGGCCATCCATCTGGCATTAATCTGCAGCCCGGAATCGGCAATCTGGACATTGAGTGCAGTGGTTGCGTTTTCTCCGGAGAGGTCGACTTTGACGACTTTGATTTCGGCCATTGTGGCTTTGTCGCTGCTGAACTTACCGCGGAGGCTCTGTAGAGCCTCAGAAAGATCCATTGGCTCTCCCTCGGTGTTGCTGGCTCGTTGGACATGAAAGGCTCCGCCGACAGGGAGAGAGGTCATGGAGAATCCGCTCAGGGGCTGGCACGTCCCTGCCGGGGGATCCGTGATTGTAGCTCGGAGGAAGTCCTTAATCTCTTTCAGTTTGAGCCCGGTTGCAGAGGTAAAAACCTCGGTCTCCCAATCCGAAAGGGTGGGATCTGGATCTGCGGTGATTGTTTCCGAGGCCTGCCGGAACCCGTTCTGAGTTGGGTTGGGGCGTGCGGTCTCCTCCTCCTTCTGCTGACAGGCCGTGGACAGCAGGGTCAGGCAGAGCAGACCGGCCAAGCGAGAGGAAGAAAACATTGGTGGACAAGCTTCCAGCAAGGAGAACCGTCCGTCAACTATCTGCCGAGGCTAATCCAATGGGAGTTAAGAGATCCCGCCGAAAGATTGCGGGATTCGGGAAGGACTCTAGCCGGCTATTGTCCGATCGTTATTCTGACGCGGGTGTAACGGGTCGAGTTTCCGGAAGCAGGGATCTGATCCCGGATGGTGATAGTTTCCGTTCCGTCACCATTGTCCCGAGGGGCGCCAACAGGTTCCCCTGAGTTGGTCCAGCTTATCAGATCATGGGAAAACTGGACTTCGTAGGAGAGATCAAGAGCGTTCTTCTGCCTTCGAAGGGAGAGAGCCAGATAGTCAATACCGTCGGCTTCTACCACGGAAGGATGATAATTCTCCTCAATATCATGGGCATTAGGGTTTCTACCGAATCCATACTCCAGAACCGTATTGAGAGTGTCGGCATCAAGATCCACAGAGGCCCCGGTCACCTGGGGATCAGAAACAGCGTCCTCGGGATAATTCTGGTATTTCCATGAGGAGAAAGTGACGGCGAACCCGGAAGGAGATGAGCCGGGGTCTCCTCCCTGGTCAAGGCTCACACCCCAATTGGCAGGCCCGTCAAAGTCGGTAATCGGAGTGGTAGCCGGATTACGGGCGACAAGCGAATGTCCAGCCTCGTCGGTGGCATCATACCATGCATCGTTGTAGCTGAATTCGAGAATATTCTCTCCCATGATGTCTAGAATCTGGAGTTGCTCTCCGTCGTTACTGAGTTTGCCTGTATATTCTCCTGCCACAGGCAATCCTGCATCGTATCGTAAATTGAAGGCCGCGAGGTTGGCCACAACCAGAATGTGCTGACCTGCTTCCAGGATGGTCTGTGGTGGAAAGGAAAGTGAGATTCCCTCCACGAAACTGGCTCCACTTATATCCAGAGGAGTGGAGCCTGTATTTGTCAACTCGACGAATTCGAAGTCTTCTGCGGTAAGGGAAGAGTCGATTTCGAGTTCACTTTCTGTTGGTGGTGCAGGAGCAAAGAGGATTTCGGTTATCCTTAGGAAGTCTTGGCCGGGGGTTGGGTTTCCAGAGTAGGAAAGGCTATCGATCACTACGCCCATTTCGTTTGTGAGCGTAAGGGTTTCTCCCCGGGCGGAGAGCTGACCATCGTAGCCGCTGATGAGATAGCGTTTCTCACCCGCTTTGGGGCTGATGCTTCGTTCTCGAAATCCTTGGGCGTCCCGGGCCACATAAAGGCGTCCCCGCGCCGGCAGGACTGTGCCGGCGGGGAGCGAAAAGGAGACGCCCCCTGAAATCTCCCAATACGAGCAGTCGATCGCTGTTCGGTTTGGGTTCACAAGAAGAAAGTATTCTCCACTCTGATCGGGAGAGGCTCCTCTTGCCGCTGGGTTGTAGTCAACAGTTCCGAATCTGATGACCGCGGCCTCGGGCTGCCCGGAAGGGATCTCATTCAGGCCGTAGAGCTGGCTGCGTCGCTCGGGAATATGCTCAACCTTGATTCGGTCCGCTGCTTCACGAAGGGTATTGCGATTTCCCCACGAACCCCATTTCCTGTAATCGAGGTCGGCATCATCATTTCCTCTCTGGGCGTTGTTATTGGTTGGGTCGATGAGCTGAGTCAGCTCATCGACTCTGTCAGGGAGATAGTTGACGGGAGAAGAGGGAGGGCCAATCAGCTGGTCCATCAGGGTCCTTACTCGACGCAGGTACATCTGGTTCAGGATGGCATCGTTGAAGATAAAGGTCTTCAAGCGATTTGAGGCTCCTGCCCTGAGGTTGTTATTTGTAAAGGTATCATCAAAGTATGCTGGTCCGCCGACCCAATTACGCCCCAGGCAGAGGTCAATATCCCATACTAGGGGACGCCACTCTCCAGTGCCCAGAGTATCCCGGTAGAGGTAGTAATTCTTGTGCCCATGGTCTCGGTTGTTGGTGAGGTCGAGGGCTGCAAGGTAGTTGATAGTGCCGGGGATATCGATATTGTCATAGCCGTAGAGAAGCCGGGCTTCTCCCGAGAGGCCCAGCCCGGTTATGAGGGCTTGGAGATCACGGTTATTTTCATTTTTCCGGGTTTTCTTGTTTATTCCACTGCTGGAGGAATCGAGCCGATTATACATCTTGTAGAGAGCGCCTTCAGGGTCCAGTCCCGCTCGGTCAAGATATCGGTCATCCCCATCTTCGACCATGTCTGCAACGCTGAAGAATGATCCATTTTGCTGAATCCGGACTGGAAAGGCGAAATGTGCGGGCTCTCCCGAGCGACGGACCATTTCGTAGCCGAGGGTATTCCGGGTCTTGGACTTGTCTGCCCAGTTCGTGAGCATGTTGATGTCCTTCACCCGACCTTCCCCCTCCTGAAAGAGAAAGCGGTCGCTTTTGTTGAAATCGAAATCGTAGCTTTTCTTCGGGAATCCTCCCGTGGACTGGCCATGCCGATCTGCTTGGATATTATCATAAAATTCCTCGAGGAAGTAGACTGAGCCACGTGCGCCACTCGTTGTGTTGGCTCCACCAGGGTTGGAAGTGAACCAGTGAAAAATAGGAAGATTAGAATTTGTCACGGAGGCATCTGCGGCAATCGTTCCAAAGTATTCCGGCGAGTCGCGTGGGTCAGGAAACTGGGGTTGTTTGGCGGTGACTCCATCCGTATCGGTAGCGAGTACTTTCCAGCGCAGCATTTCTCCCCGGTTAAGATCATTTGTTGAAATCGTGGCGGTGTAGATTCCATCCCCAGCAAAGGCGTCACCCCCATTTCCGTCATCCAGCATGGGAGTGGTGGTTTCCTGATCGTACATGACCCTCCATATCAGGCTGACGCTTTCGATTGGCCGCATAGTGGGCAGGACCTCCGCCTCGATGACCACACTAGTCGTGCCAAAAGAGCCCTCGTAGATGGTGACTGCCTGATCGGTGCCGTCTGAGCCGTCCTGGTCAAAGGGGCCGCTATCAACGATGAAATCCAGACGGTCTCCCTGATTCAGGTTCCTGATGATTGAGAAGTCGACTGGGCCTCCATCTGTCAGGCGAGAAAAGATTTCGTTTCCTTCGTGTAAAACTCGTCCTGTCGTTCCGTCCCCAGAGGCACTGAGGTTATGAAAGCTTCCCGCGATGGTGTGTAAACCAGAGGTGTCAGAGACCCACCTTCGAATCGGATACTGCTCGGGTCCCGGGTTAGAATCATTAGGGTGCATACTAGTGGCCTCCAGAGAAGTCCATGGGGAGGAAGCCGAGTTATTGGCCTCCCAGGCATTCCCCGACCACTCCTGCGTCGTGCCGTTCCAAGGCCCTCCTTGCTCGCCACCCTCGAAGGGGATGAAGCTCGTATCCGGGTCGTATGGTCCTGCTCCCTCCTGGTAGCCGTAAAACCAGCCCAGAGCGCCCTGAGCACCCGAAAATTCTGTGGCTGAGTCGGCCACCACGGGAGGGGTAGCAGTGGCGAGAGTAATTGGGGGAATGTTTCTGGTGACATTCCGGATCAGGGGTCCAACCGAGGAATTTCCGCTGTTATTTGGGGCGTTGGGACTTGGGGAAGCGAAGTATGCAGGAGTGCTGACTCCTCCCGAGCTTAATGCCTCGAGTTCTGGAACAATCAGGAAGTCCGAGCTCCCCGTGGAAACATTGAGTCCGTGGATACAGAGGACATTTTCCCCCAAAGACAGGAGCGAAGGAGAAATATCATAGTTGTCATATACCACGGCCTGACTGTCGCTATGGCTGGCTGTTGCGCTCGACTGGTAGTCCAGCCCGTCGGTTGACGGTGCGTTTTCCTCTGCAACCGGGAGGGGGTTTCCATTGAGGTATACAATGAACCCATCGTCCCACTTCATTTTAAGATTCAGTGCTGAAATGGAGGACGGGTCAGGAGCGCTAAAGGGTATGCGAATATAAATGGAAGTAGCATTACTGAACATCTGCTCTTCGACGTCGGTCTCAATCAAAGGGTCGTAGGCATCAGGACTGCCGGTAGCGTATCCGATTGCCGCCGCGCCGGCACTCCATTGCCCGTCAGGGAACTCGGTTGCGATCCACGAATC
>MDTC01043943.1_pt1 | contig 10578 bp, 7 predicted proteins | sample 811181 | NCBI WGS metagenome assembly MDTC01 (sample SAMN05326644, study PRJNA326480) | marine metagenome | isolation source: seawater | place: Pacific Ocean: North | collected 2011 | reverse complement strand
GCCATCCGCAAAATCATCGAAGCAGAACTTAAAGCAGAACGCGAGAGTTCTGCAGGCGAGTTTGCGCTCACCCCAGAAGGGAAAATTGCCTCCGCAGCATTTGAGCGCAACCATTCAGCCCTGCCTTGGCCCGTCCTGCGCGGTGTGCTGACGACGAAATTCGGACGACAACCGCACCCCAGCCTGCCGGGGATTACCATTGACAACAACGGCATAGATATCTCCACCGAAGCGGGAAGTTCGGTCCTCTCCGTCTTTAGTGGTACCGTCTCCAGCACCTTTGAAATTCCCGGAGCTGGCTGGACCGTCATCCTGTCGCACGGTGCTTTCCGAACCGTCTACAGCAACCTGATGAAAGCCACGGTCACCAAGGGCGGTCAGGTGGAAGCCGGAGAGAAAATCGGCACCGTTCTGACAGCCAACGGCCAATCCACCCTGCACTTCGAAGTGTGGCGCGTACAAGGCAGCAGCCACTCACCCCAAGACCCGGCCCAATGGTTGGTGCGCCACTGAATCCCAAGTTCACGCGATTGCACGATGTGACCATGTTGTCGAATTTTGTGCCGAAACAACTAATTTCTCTATGACACTTAAGCCACAACTCCTCGTTCGGATTCTGCTAATCATCCACCTCATCCTTTTTATTCAATGCGGCTCAAACAAGGAAAGCGAAACAAGCCAAATTAGAATCGTCTGCACAACAGGGATGGTGGCCGATTTGGTGCAGCAAATTGCAGCTGACGATGCAATTGTCGAATTCATAATTCCTGCCGGACTAGATCCTCACACGTACAAACCGACAGCTCAAAATGTGGAAGCTATTCTCTCTTCAGATATCGTCGTTTACAGCGGAATTGGGCTTGAAGCCCGACTTGAAGAGGTATTGTCAAATTTCGGTAAGAAAGAAGGAAAGACAGTTTTTTCGTTAGGAGAAGCTCTCGACAAATCCAGCCTTATTGTCACCGATGATGGTCACTCCGTTGACCCTCATTTCTGGTTTGATATAGACTTGTGGAAGACTGCAACATCCCATGTAGCCGAAGAGCTCTCGCTGAGCATGCCTGCTCTTGAACAAGAATTTCATGCAAGATCCCTTGAATACATCGATGCGTTGGATGAACTAAAAACATGGGTTACTAAAGAACTTGATGACATCCCTTCGAAACAAAGAGTGCTGGTCACGGTACATGATGCATTTTCTTACTTCGGAAAGAGTTTTGCTGTTGATGTTCGAGGGCTGCTTGGGGTTTCACCAGAAATTGATGCCGGTGTGCAGGATATCTCTCAATTGATTAACTTCCTCTTCAAAAATGAAATCCCCGCAGTTTTTGTTGAAGAATCGCTGCCAACCAAAACAATGGAAGCAGTAATAGAGGGTTGCCGAATTAAAGGACATGATGTCTCACTTGGCGATAAATTGTATGCTGACAATGTTGGAGAAATAGGCACTGCTCAAGATAATTACGTAGGGATGTACCGATACAATGTCCAGACAATTGTGACCGCCTTAACAGAATGACTTCAAATTCTTGTCTTTCCGCGCGTAACCTGTCATTTTCATTTGGTGAAAATCCCGCTATTCAGGATATCAATGTTGAATTCCCTCGGGGAAAGATTACGGGGATAATGGGGCCAAATGGAAGTGGAAAGTCCACTTTATTGCAGTGTCTTTCGGGTATAATCGAACCCCAAACTGGTGACGTTCTCGCATTTGGTGATATGTTATCAGAGCACCAAGAGAAAATAAGTTACATACCACAAAAAGAAAAAATTGATTGGGACTTCCCGATAACCGTAAAAGACTTAGTTAAAACTTCGCTCTTCAAGCGGCTAAAGTGGTACGAGCGCTTTTCTGAAGAATTAATCCATTTGTCTGAACAAGCCATTCAAACAATGGGGTTAGTAGGCTTGGAAAACAAACAGATTGGACAACTTTCAGGGGGGCAACAGCAAAGAGCATTTCTTGCGAGGGCCCTTGCCTCAAATGCAGAGGTTTTTTTGCTCGATGAGCCATTTACAGGGCTGGATGCAAAAGCCACAAAAGACCTTATCGGCATTCTGAAAAAGATTCGCGATGACGGAAATTCTGTGGTCGTCGTACACCATGATTTTTCCAATGCATCGTTGTTCTTAGATGAAGTTGTCCTGTTAAAGACAACGCTACTAAAATCTGGCTCCACAGATGCAGTTATCAATTCTTCCGAATTGCGCCTCGCATTTGGGTTTCCTGGATAGGAATAAACGCCCTGAAAATCATTCAGATGGAGATTTTTACAAACCCCGTTCTCTTAAATGTACTAATCGGTGTTGTTCTCATTTCAATTTCTACAGCAGCAGTTGGTTGCCTCCTTTACGTCCAAAAAAATGCGCTTTTGGGAGAGACCCTAGCACACGGTTGTCTTCCAGGCATTTATTGCGTCTTCATATTCATCGCAACTCGAAATCTATTGTGGTTATCAATTGGTGCAGCAGTAAGCGGCCTAATCTCCTCTTTCCTGGTTGACTTTATTGTTGCAAAGTCGCGATTAAGTAGGGATGGAGCTATGGCGGTTGTTCTAAGCAGTATGTTCGGATTGGGCATTGTGCTCCTCAGTTTTATCCAACAAAACAATTACCCAAACCAAAATGGGCTTGAGGACTTGTTTTTTGGCAACGCAGCTGCAATGTCTAGGAGGGATATCGGAATAATCGGACTTATCAGCGTCGGGATATGGTTCTTGCTGATTACAAATTATCGAAAATTGCTGCTTACCCTGTTCGATTCAGACTTTGCCAATTTCCAAGGTATTCGCCCAAGATTTTACAGCGCGATAATCTCCACTTTAGCGGCAGTTTCAGTTGCGATTGGCATGCAAACAACAGGAGCTGTTCTAATAGCGGCCTTAATTATTACCCCGGCGGCATCAGCCAGAATTTGGTGCTCCCGCCTGATCGATATGATCTTACTCGCTATTGTTTTCGCAACAATCGGTGGCACAGCTGGAACCCTATGCTCATACGCTGCCCCACAAATGCCAACCGGCCCATGGGTCGTCGTATGTATGGCGGTTATATTTTTTCTTTCCACATTAGCGAAACGTGTTTATGTCTTCGCCACAACGGGTAACTAAAGGATGATTGCACTCTATATCATTATTGCAGCATGCCTTGTCGCCATAAATGGAGCCATGCTTGGATCAGTGCTTTTGCTTCGGCGAATGTCAATGATGTGTGATGCTATTGTTCATGCCATCCTTCCCGGCCTGGTCATCGCATATTTAATTACTTCATCGAAAGGATCCCTCGCAATGGTTTTTGGAGCAATCAGCAGCGGTGTTGTTGCTGCAACATTGGTCGAGTTTACGCATCAGAAATTCCCAGTTACCCGTGAGGCTGCCATCGGCATCACATTTACCACTCTGTTTTCAATTGGAATTATCTTATTAGCCCTCTTTGCCGGTCAAGTAAAACTTGATCAGGACTGTGTTCTGTTTGGAGAACTGGCATATGTGCCCTTGGATCTTTGGATCACCGAAGAAGGTCTTAACCTCGGGCCATACTCGATATGGTCTTTAGGCTTTCTCACCATTGGTGTCGTTGCATATGTCTCAGTTGGTTTTCGCTCGCTCGTGCTTTGTGCCTTCGATAGCGAATTTGCGAAACTCCAAGGAATCAACGTCCAGATGTGGCATTATTCCCTGATGCTAATGTTGTCATTAGCTGCCGTCACTTCTTTCCAAGCAGTTGGAGCAATTATGGTCATGGGGTTTTTTATTCTTCCTCCAGCGACTGCATTTCTTTTTGTCTCAAGCGTTAGATCGCTAATGCTATTGTCCTGCAGCATTGGGATTCTTTGTGTTATATCTGGCTATTTTGTAGCCCAGTATTTGAACGTTTCGATTGCAGGATGCATTATAACATTAAATGGATTGGGGTTTTTCGCAGCACTTGCAAGTCGGTTTTATTTGAAATTGAACCTGGTCCAGCTGAAATAGGAAGCCCACTTGTTTCCATTTCAATACATAGACCATAGCTTATGAAATTCAAGAAAAAAATTATCTGTACTGCAGGTTTTGTTGTCAGCTCTCTGGTGCAACTCACAGCACAAGGCATTCTATTCATTCCAAATTCAGAGCCATCCCAGGTCGCCTCTGAAGACTTTGGAAACAAGAGCATTTGCATGGTTATTAATGCGCAGGGTGAGCCGGTAATATCGTTCGGAAAAAATGGCCAACTTTTTGTGGCCAAGTGGAGCAGCTTTTCGAATCAATTTGATACACCAATCGAAATCGATCCGGACGAAGATGTTTTTATGTCGGACGCAGAAGGTCCAAGTTTAGCCAACAAGGATAATTACCTCATTCTCACATATCAAATTGCTGGTGAATGGACTACAGGAGCGCGAAGCGTTCACTCTTTTGACGGGGGATTGACGTGGAGCGACCCGGTGATCATGGTCCCCAATGCCACAGAAAACACATACATGCCATGCGTGGGCGTGGACGATCAGAGTAATCCTTTTGCAGGAATAAAAATTGGAAATGACCCTTCAACCATTTTTGAAGGCGTTTTACGCTCTCTAGATTCTGGAATGACTTGGCTTGATCCTGTAAACGCAAGCGAAGCGATAGATGGAGTTGCGGTATGTGAATGTTGTGCTTCCCTCCCTTTCATGGCAGAGGGGAAATATTACAACATCGTTAGAAACAACAATAATGACGTTCGAGACTTCTGGCTGCTCAGCTCTGATGCTGGTGTAGACTGGGACAATGCAATTGATGTCGACCCGCTAGACTGGACACTTCAAGCTTGTCCAGCGAGCGGCCCTTCTGTCACTGGACCAGTTGGTGCTGGGAGGTACATAATAGCGTTCATGTCGGCTGCAGGCCCGTCTGGTCAAGGCCGCATTTACTTATCTGAGGTCGACTTACAGGCCAATGAAGGAAATGGTGAATGGGTCTTAACGCAGCCTGCCACCTTGACACAATTCGATAATGCGACCCAAAATGTTCCCGTTCTTGCCCAGTGGGACGGAGGCGACGAGCCTCTTGTCGCTTTAGCGTGGGAACAAAATACCGGTGGCTACGATATTCAACTTGCCTTGAGCCAGGGTGCCGAATGGAGCCTTACAGATGTGGCCCAAAACCTCACTGAAGACTGGACCGGTCAGCACCGAAGGCCTGCAATAGCCTTTTCCTCAGATGACGACGGAGAGCCCCTTTTGCACATTGCTTGGCAGCACAGTTCTAGTGGCACAGTCTACTACATGACAGGCACCATCGGTGACCCCTCCGCCGTCAATAGCTTTGCATCATCTGAACCGCAAATCGTTCATGAAGCCGGCGGGGTCCGCATCCACCTCACAGATGGCTGGTCCAACGCAAGGTGGTCGATCTGGGACATCAGTGGACGATTGGTCGCAAACGGCGTTTACGATGGGTATGAATCCGTCTGGATCGGCAACACAGCCCTTCCACACCACGCCATAGTCAGTATCGAGGCGCCAAACGGGGCCCATTGGGCGCAGCCCATCAAGCGCTAAGCACCGCGGTTCAGCTCCAGAACAATCCGTAAAGCGCTACCAATACCACCATCACCGCGAACGCACCCACATTAAAGACCGGTCCGGTCTGGAAGGTGCGCCTGGAGATAGCGATGCCCTTCGCATCGTCGGCACCTTGTCCTTCGCTCCAACTTACAGCCGCAATGACCCCCATGGTCAGCAATGTGGTGTAACCCATCTGGTCGAGGAACGGCAAATCCAAGAATACGCCGCCGTCAGACCAGCCCTTCGGCGCCACTTTAAAGTACATCGCAATGGGAATGGACGCCAGTGCACCCACGATGGCGCCTCGGTTGGTGGTTTTCTTCCAGAACAAACCCAGCAAGAAAACCGCGAGGATGCCCGGGCTTACTACACCGGTGTATTCCTGAATAAATTGAAATGCCTGATCAATGCCCCCGAGGAGCGGTGCCATCACGCACGCAATGGCCAAAGCCGCTGCGGCCGCGATGCGGCCGGTACGCACCATCGCCCGATCACCCGCTTCAGGGTTGATGTACTGCTTATAGATGTCCATGGTAAAAATAGTCGCCGTCGAATTGAGCATGGAAGCCAACGATGAGACAATGGCGGCGGCAAGTGCCGCAAAAGCTAAGCCCTTCAGGCCAGTGGGTAGGAACTGGAGTAACCACGGGTAGGCCTTATCAGCCTGGGCAGTGGATGGCATGTTGAGTTGTCCCGCCTCGCCCAAGCTCGCCATGATGGCGGGGTCCTCGATCATGACGTAGGCTGCGATTCCTGGGATGACAACGATAAGGGGGAGGATGAGTTTGAGGCCTGCCGCAAAGAGAATGCCGTTCTGCGCCTCGTTCAAGGACTTTGCCGCCAGCGTTCGCTGAATGATGTACTGGTTGAAGCCCCAGTAATAAACGTTGGCCACCCACATTCCACCAATCAAGACGCCGATGCCCGGGAGGTTGTTGTATTCCGGATGAGATTTGTCCAGGATCATGGCAAACTTATCCGGCGCCACTTCGTAAATCGTCTGGAGGCCAGCCCACATGCCCTGTCCGCCGGCAACGGTGTCGAGCGCCAAATAGGTCGTCACCAGGCCCCCGAGGATGAGGAAGACCACTTGGATTACATCTGTCCACGATACCGCTGAAAGTCCTCCATAAAGTGAGTACGCCACGGCAAACAACGCCAGTCCCACCACGCCGTAAATCATCGGAATCCCCATGATAGTCTGCAGCGCCAGGGAACCGAGGTACAGTACCGAAGCAAGGTTTACGAACACGTAAAGCGCGATCCAAAAGACCGCGAGAATGGTCTTGAGCTGCGTGGAAAAGCGTTTTTCGACAAACTCCGGAATCGTATAAAGACCCTTTTCAATAAAAATGGGAAGGAAGTACTTGCCCACGATTAGTAACGTCAACGCGGCCATCCACTCGTACGACGCGATGGCCAATCCCAAGCTGAATCCCGAGCCAGACATGCCAATGAACTGCTCAGCCGAAATATTGGCGGCGATGAGTGACGCACCTACGGCCCACCACGGCAGCGACTTACTGGCGAGAAAATAGTCTTCGGCGCTTTTCTCTTTGCCGTCCTTGCTGCGCGAAACATAGAGGCCAACGCCCAAGATGAGCGCTGCGTAAACGATGAAAACGATGTAGTCCGCAAGGGCGAATTGGGCCGTCATATGGGGAAGGGTTAATTTTCGGATGCCGTGTTCATTTCACCGCTGGATGCATGCAAAATAGGTGTTCTTTTGACACATTCGTACCTTAAACCCATGACCAAAACCACGCGATTGATGCTTGCAGCCGGATGGCTCGCTTTCACTTCCCTTGCACTTGGCCAATCAGCCTCTGAACCATTCGACTGGGAGAACCCAGCCGTCATTGAGCGCAACAAACAGACCCCACGAGCGAGTTTCTTTGCGTTCGAATCCTTGAAACTCGCAAAGCAAGGTATCCCTGATTCTTCCTCGCGGTTTCTAAGCCTTAACGGCCTGTGGAGGTTTCATTACGCCCCCACACCCGAATTGCGGCCCGCGGACTTTTTCACAAACGGATACGATGCCAGCATATGGGACGAAATTCCCGTCCCGTCCAACTGGGAGGTAGAAGGCCACGGCACCCCCATTTATGTCAACCACCCCTATGCGTTCAGTTTTCACCAGCCCCCCTCGCCGCCAGATATTCCCGATGGCGATAACCCCGTGGGCTCCTACCTGCGGAGGTTTGATTTGCCGGAATCATGGGAAGGCCAGCAGGTCACCGTGCACTTTGGCGCCGTAAAATCCGCCTTCTACCTGTGGGTGAACGGCATCGCAATCGGCTACAGCCAAGGATCAAAGCTGCCAGCCGAATTTGACATCACCGATGCCCTTGAGCCGGGGACGAACACCATCGCTATCGAGGTGTACCGGTGGTCAGATGGCAGCTACCTGGAATGCCAAGATTTCTGGCGCATCTCCGGTATCGAACGGGACGTTTACCTGTACACCCAGCCAGACGTGCACTTCCGCGATTTTCATGTGGTGGCCGATGTGGACGCCACATACGTCGATGGTTTGTTGACCGTAGATGCGTTTTGGGAACAAGGCAGACAAAAACGTGCACCGCGCATCAAGGCCGCACTCGAGCGTGATGGGACAGCTGTGGAATGCGCCTGGGCAGCTCAACCCATCGACGGCGGCACACGGCTGACAACACGGGTACCCGCCGCGGCACTTTGGTCCGCCGAAACCCCGCATCTCTATGACCTCGATTTGCAACTGGAAAACCACAAGGGCCAATGCATGGAGGCCATTTCTGAACGCATCGGTTTTCGCAAGATCGAAATCCGGAACAAGCAGCTACTTGTCAACGGCCAGCCCATTCTCATCAAAGGCGTAAATCGCCACGAACACCACCTCGAAACAGGACACGTAGTTTCGCGCGAAGCCATGCTCGAGGACATTCGGTTGATGAAAGCCCACAACGTCAACGCAGTGCGTACATCGCACTACCCCAACGACCCCCATTGGTACGACCTGTGCGATGAATACGGCCTTTATGTCTACGGCGAAGCCAACATCGAGTCGCACGGGATGGGGTACGACCTCGAACGCACGCTGGGCAACAATCCAGATTGGCTCGATGCCCACATGAGTCGAATGCAACGCATGGTGGAACGCGATCGCAACCACCCGAGCATCATTGTTTGGTCCATGGGCAACGAAGCCGGCAACGGGTACAACTTCTACCAACTCTACCTATGGACCAAAGCCACGGACAGCACCCGCTTCGTGGCCTACGAGCGGGCTATGCACGAGTGGAACACCGACATCATCGGGGATATGTACGCTCCCTACGACGCGCTCGAGCGGTACGCGCTTGACACTTCACAGACGCGGCCGTTTATCCTCTGTGAATACGCCCATGCCATGGGAAATAGCCTCGGCGGCTTCAAAGAATACTGGGACCTTTTCCGCAAACACGGCATTTTGCAAGGTGGGTTCATCTGGGATTTCATCGACCAAGGGCTGCTGACGGAGCGCGACGGGCGAGAGTTTTACGCGTACGGTGGGGACTTTGGTGGGCCAGACGTGCCAAGCGATCACAACTTTCTCAACAACGGATTGGTGCGCGCCGATCGGGTGCCGCAGCCGCATTTTGAAGAAGCAAAATACGTCATGCAGCCCTTGCAGTTCTCGATGTCTGGTGGCGAGTTGGTCGTTCGCAATGAGCATTTTTTCCAAAGCACAGATCATTATGAACTCCAGTGGTCCCTGTTAGTCAAAGGAACCGTGAGGAAAGAAGGAACATTTGGCCGCCTGAAAATCGGGCCACAGGAGCAAATACACCTCGCTGTTCCGGCATGGGATGCGCAGGGGCACGTGCACCTAAATGTGTCTGCCCGCTTGGCCATCACAGAACCGCTTTTGCCATCCGGGCATGAAGTTGCACGGGCGCAATTCGAACTGCAACGAGAACGGCCCGTTGAGCGATCACCTGCGGAGGCAGGCGCCTTGAGCCAACGGCGAACCGCCGAAGAATGGGTCGTCTCCGGACAGGACTTCGAGGCTGCGTGGGACCTGCGGACAGGCCGGCTTATACGGTATGCTTCTGGTGGTCAGAACCTCATCATGGAGGGCGGTGAGGTGAATTTCTGGCGGGCTCCGGTGGACAACGACTACGGCGCTGGAACACCGGAGCTTTATGCGGAATGGCGCGACCCCTTCGCGAGTGCAGGACCGCTGAAGCATGCAATACGCACCCTCAACGATGGGTCTGCAACCGTAGTTTTCGACCGCACATTCCTACGCGGGGACGCAAATTACATGCAAGAATTCACCGTACGCAGGGACGGAAGCATCGAGGTCACAAATGAAATGCGGGCGGTGGCTGGCGAAGCTGTACCTGAACTCAACCGATGGGGAGAGCCGTTGAGAGAAGGTCAGCACAGCAACCTGTTCCGGTTTGGCAACCGCTTCACCCTGGATGCTTCACTAACCGAGGCCGCTTGGTACGGGCGAGGACCGGGCGAGACCAGCACCGACCGCAATTCAACCGCGCTCGTGGGGCGGTACCAAGCAGATGTGGACGCCCTCTTCACCCTCTATGCACGGCCACAACACAATGGCCTTCGCACCGACGTGCACGAAGTATCCTTTACCAACGCCAACGGCACTGGATTGCGGTTCAGCACCGACAGCACATTTCACTTCTCGGCAGCGCACCACCGAATGGAGGCCCTCGATCCCGGACCAGACAAAGCCGCAGTGCAATCGCACGCGCGGTTGCTTGAGCCTGAGTTGCCCATTTTCGTCAACATCGACGGATTCCATGCGGGAGTCGGTTGCGTCAATAGCTGGGGGGCCTTGCCCTTACCCACATATCAGATGCCGTTCAGCGATTACCGGTACTGTTACCGCATTGAAGCCATTTCGGCGGATTGAAGGGAACCGCTCCATGGAAATGCGAATCCCTCGTTGGTCTTAGGACCGACGAGGGATCAAAGGCTTCGTGGGCAATACTGGATTCGAACCAGTGACCTCTACCATGTCAAGGTAGCGCTCTAACCAACTGAGCTAAATGCCCGAAAAG
>MDTC01013937.1_pt1 | contig 10579 bp, 10 predicted proteins | sample 811181 | NCBI WGS metagenome assembly MDTC01 (sample SAMN05326644, study PRJNA326480) | marine metagenome | isolation source: seawater | place: Pacific Ocean: North | collected 2011 | reverse complement strand
TCGATCCCTGCTCGGTCGGAGTGATTCTGGCCCAGTTAGTAGAGCGATCCGTCGATGCCCCAGTGCTAGGAGATGCTCGGTTCCCGCTCGGACACCTGCGCTGTGGTTTGTCAGGATTGCAGGAGCATTTGGCATGTCTTCTAACTGACGGTCAACGAGGACTATTGGGATCGAAACATCTTTCAACTCGTTGCTAGTACTTGTAGTTCGCTCATCAGCAACTGAAAGAATCAATCCGTCAACGCGACGCTGTTTGAGCAGTCGTATCATTCGAACATCGCGTTCCGGGTCTCCTTCGGAGTTGGCAAGGATCATGGAATAACCCGCAAGATCGAGCGTTCGTTCGGCTCCCCAAGTGATATTGCCGAAAAGTGGGTTAGATATGTCAGAAATTAGGAAGCCAACAGTGTGGGTCGACCCACTCCGTAGTCCCGAGGCCAGTAGGTTAGGTTTGTAACCAAGTTCAGCAGCTGCGCTAAGAACTCTGTCGCGCATGGAGCTAGATACATCAGCGTGGTTGTTTAGGACTCGGGAGACAGATGACAGCGCGACGCCAGCATGCTTGGCGACTTCCGTAATCGTCGGTTTTGAATAGTCCTTCGCCAAGACCACCCCTAATGTTGGGTAGGCCCATCAGTTCCCGGGTACATATACCGGTTGCAAACAAGGCCCTGCTCGCAGTGAACCTACTCCCAATGTCTGTTTACCTCTAGAGGTCAAGAGAACTTGCAGTTGTCTTTGGATTTGATGATCGTCCTAGATTTTGGGCCTGATCGTAGATCTGACCCGAGTTTGCTCGTCGCAGTATGAACTAATCACTGTCTCCGTTCTTCCTTGCACCTATGACACAAACAAGGTGATCACTGGTAAGGGAAGTCACCGTGGCCACCGTCTCTTTAGATTAGGACTCTTGCTGGATGAGTTATGCTCTTGCAGCAAATCAGGAAGGTTTGATCGAATGTTTGTTTCTGCTTGTACTGCTAGGGGTTGAGTGGGCGAGCAATATCAGATTTCCGTTATCCCCGGTGATGGCGTAGGTCGAGAAGTTGTCCAGGTCGGGATTCAGGTTGCCGAGGTGCTCTCCCGCCGCCACGGTTTTGGCTTGGACATTGTTGAGTACCCGTGGTCGTGTGAGTGGTACACAAGCAATGGAATGATGATGCCTGATGACGCGTTGGAGTCACTTTCGGGGACAGACGCGATCTATATGGGTGCTGTGGGATATCCCGGAGTACCAGACCACGTTTCATTATGGGGTTTGTTGCTTCCGATCCGTCAGGCCTTTGATCAATACGCAAACTTGCGTCCCATCAAGTCTCTTAAGGGGATCCCGACACCCCTTGATCCGGCCAAGGCGCCAGATTTGGACATCCTGTTGGTACGAGAGAACACTGAGGGGGAGTATGTAGGGATCGGTGGGCGCGGACATCAGGGAACATCTAGTGAGTTAGCAATACAGACGACCGTCTTTACCCGCCAAGGCGTGGATCGGATAGTTAGATATGCCTTCGAACAGGCAAGGAGCCGCTCCGGCCGATTAGCTTCGGCAACTAAATCGAATGCAATGCAATACACGTCGGTCATGTGGGACGAAGTCGTAGAGGAAGTAGCCCGCGAATATCCAGACGTCGTCGTGACCTCTTACCTCATTGATGCCCTCGCAGCTCGATTCATCTCATCCCCACAGACTCTCGATGTGGTCGTCGCGAGCAATTTGTTTGGGGACATCCTTGCCGACATAGGAGCTGTCCTAATGGGCTCGATGGGCATGGCCGCTTCCGCCAACTTGAACCCTGCCAGGACCTCTCCAAGTCTCTTCGAGCCTGTACACGGGTCAGCCCCAGATATTGCTGGGAAAGGAGTGGCTAACCCCATTGGAGCGGTATGGAGCTTGGCGATGATGTTCGATCACTTTGGAGAGTGGGAAGCTTCCCAGAATGTCAGGGATGCAATCGACTTGGTTGCCTTGGAGGGTCCATACACCGCCGACCTTGGAGGCAAGGCAAGAACGGAGGAGGTTGGAGGTGCCATCGTCGAAGCTGTCGGTGGCTAGCCGGATGCTGGCAGAGATGGCTTGTGGTTACTAGAGCTTCACGTGCTTGTACCCCGAGTCAACTTGTTGCCTCTTCTGCGTCAACCCCTAGGCGGGCGAGTAGGTGCAGTCCGTGGGTGGCCGACTCCTTTGATCGGTAAGAGGATTTAGTCATCCAAGACCACCCGTGGAGTGCGGAGCGACATTGAACTAGCCCGCACCGTTCTGCTGGTTGATCATTTCGGTGCAATCGTTCCACTACCACTTTCGACTTGATGCCTTCTTGATCAACTCTTTCTGGCTCCGACCAAGAGCAGCAGTCGCTAGAGCCGTGAAGTCATTACTGGGGCGTGACTCGCTACAAGTGACATGGTTGCCGTGGTATCTATTTTTTGGCAACTCAATCGAGGTGCCACACCTCGTCGGCCCAGTAGAGGTCGCCGTTGTCGTCCACCAGACTCAGGATCACGTCCTCGAACCATTTTGACCACCGCTCGTTTACATCCGTTGCGCCGATTTTGCCAAATGCGGTTGCAATGTCGGGGTGGCATTCAACGTAGGCAGTCACCTGATTGTCCCGTCGAAAGAGTGAGTAGTTCTTCAGGCCCGCATTTTCGATCGCTTCGACGAGCTCGGGCCAGATCTCGTCGTGTCGCTGCTTGTATTCATCGGCCTTATCCGGGTAGATCTCAAACGTAAAGCATGCTCGTTCCATGAGTCGCTTCTTTCCAGGTTGGGATTGTGCAGATACAAGACAGTAGAACGTTTTTTGAAATGATTCACCAAACCAGTGTCACGAGGATTCCAATCACTACCAATGATGCTGCTAGGACGGACCGGGTTGATGGGAGCCGACCCTGATGAATGGTTTCCCATCCAATCAGCCACATTGGTGTTGTGGCCATCATGGTCTGGATGACAGTAGGGCTTCCACGTTGCACCCCAAGGATTGAGAGACACCAGCCCAGAGTGATGAAGCCGGAGCGGGCGATGATCATTGGGATTTCGCGCCTAGGGAGGTCGGTAGGTGGGATAAACAGGACGAACAGAACGGCGGCAAACGCAGTTCTGATTGTGTACGTCTGAACGAGCCCTGCTCCTTCATCGGCCAGTTGCCGTGCGAGGACGGTTGTCATCCCAGTCGTAACCGACGCAACACCAGCGGTGAATAGCGTCCGTCTCTTTTGGAGGTTGGGGAATGAACCCGTGAGAGTGCCTAGTACCCCGAGAATCACCGACGCTGCTACCGCGATCTCAACCCAGTCAAAGGCAGTCGGCACGAGGATTGCAGAGCCAATCGCGGCTGCGATGGGACTTGTGGCCTGTGCGGTTGTTGTTGCCGATGCTGACCCATGGGTGAATAACTCGAAGACCGACAATGCTTGTAGCGATACGACGAGAGCGCTTGTACAGAGCAACACCACAACTGTTTTGGACCACTCCCAGTGGCTAAATGGGATCAGTGGGATCAATATGAGTGCGTTGCACGCGTAGAGAGGTCCGATCAGTTGGCGTGGTGGGAGACGCTGGACCATCTCTCTTGTTATTCCTGATCCAGAAGCGATAGCGATGGCCGCAAGAAGTCCCAGCACGGGTGCGTTCATTTGGAAACGTTATCGTTGCCTCTGCTGGAGGGGGAAGGGGTAGCACTCAAGATGACAGAACTCACTTGGTCCGATGAGCTGGGGAAAAGGGTTCGTTCTGGAACCTGGATGGAACAAGCTATGTCGACTGTGGGCCGGATTGAGGAAGCCTTTGTCGAGGAGCGCTGGGAGTCTGCTGCCGAACTTGTGGACTACTTCATGGAAGAGGCCAAGGTGTGCTATGTGATTTACTCGGGCTGGTTTGACAAGTTCTCAGGTTGGCTGCTTAGCAGAGGTATAGCTCATGAGGAATTCGAGAGGCTTTATGAACTACTTTCATTTCCTGATGGTCAGGCCTTTGATGCCACTGGTCGGATACCCAGTGAGCGATGGTCAAACCTTGGAGCTGTCGCTGGGCGGTTAGCTAACGATTCTCGGGCCTTCTCGCTCGAAGCAGGTGAAGCTCTCGAAAGTTTCGATCATCTTCGGGAGTCGTGGAGACAACTTCACGACAGGTGGGTAGATCTACTGTCGGGCATGATGACGCTCGCAGCTGAATCTGGTGGTGAGCCTGCGTTAGAGGAAATGTATCGATTTGCTCTTGAGCCCTACATAGAAGAGCGATATTCCGTTTACGACCTTCGGGAACGGAGTTTCCAGGAGACTCTTCAGCGAAACCTCTATACGAGCTTCGAAGCCATGCGCGGGCATCTATGCGGACCACGACGTCGGGGAGAAATCGACTTCGAGGAACTGGAGGATCGTTGGATCCTAAGCTTCGACCCCTGCGCCTCCGGTGGTCGGGTTATTCGAGGCGATCCTGACGAGAGAACGGGATCTCGTTGCGAACCGCCGTATTCCTTTGGAGTAACGAAGGAACGTCATGACTGGGCATGGAACGAAGAAGGCATTTGTTATTACTGTGCGCATTGCTGTCTAGCTCTAGAAAAAATTCCTGCTGAACGTTGGGGTCACCCGGTTCGTGTAGTCGACCCTCCTAGATATTCCGAAGATTTAGCCGGAGACCAACCAAAGAGTTGTTCGTGGACCATTTACAAGAGCCTAGAGGCTATTCCGGACTCGGCTTATCTGAGGATTGGCCTGAAAAAGCCGAACTCCGAGTAATCCGATACGGCTTCAATCGATCAGAAAGCCTCCGTTGACGTCCATAATTTCCCCAGTGATGAACGATGCGGACTCAGCGACAAGGAAAAGGACTGCGCGAGCCACATCGGAGGGCTCACCAAGTCTGCCAACTGGAATCCGGTCAACCAAGTCAGCAATTCCTGTGACCATGTCGGTATTGATGAGAGCGGGCGCAAGAGCGTTTGATGTGATTCCGTAGGGGGCGTATTCGGTGGCAATCGCTTTCGCCAGTGCGTGAATGCCTGCCTTTGAAACACCGTAAGCTGCCGTGTTCTTTGCGCCCCCAGTCTTGCCCGCGCTCGACCCGATACTTACGATCCTGCCGTATCTCGCCTCCTGCATTCCAGGAAGAACTCTTTGGGTGCAAAGGAAGGCTCCGGTCAGGTTAACCCTAAGCATGCGATCCCATGTCTCGGGGCTTGTCTCGGCAAAGGGCAGGATCTCGAAGATCCCGGCATTGTTTACGAGAATCTCGGCGGGTCCGAGATCGCGTTCGACTACCGAGAAGGCATCGTCGACACTTTTGGAGTCAGTTACATCACACTGGATGAACCTCTCAACTGGAGCTTTCAATTCTGGAGGTGCAGAGATATCCAAATAGGCGGTGAGTGCGCCATACCTAGTCAGAAGGTCGGCTACTTCTCGTCCGATGCCACGAGCAGCGCCCGTTACCACCGCTACTCGACCTGCGATGCCATCAATGATTGGATTGGAAAATTCGCTGCTAGTTGCCATGGATTGCTGTGCTCCTTTGAAGGGCAACTCTTTGACACGGTTTTGCTCGGCTCGTAGCCTTCGGCGGAAACGATACCGGACTTGGAACGATAGGGAGGCCTGAAGATGGGCGATGCGAGGATAGGCGTCATCGGAGCTGGATCTTGGGCGGCGAGTAACCATATTCCCGTGCTAGCGGACCGGGATGACGTTCAGCTGGTAGTGGCCTGCCGAAAGGGTGAGGAACCACTGGCTCTCCTAAAGGAGCAGTTTGGTTTTGAGTACACCACGGAGGACTATCTCGAGGCTCTCGAACACGATCTAGACGCGGTTGTGGTAGCAAGCCCGTCGGGATTCCATTTCGAACATGCAAAGGCTGCTCTCGAGTCAGGAGCAAACGTCCTTTGCGAAAAGCCAGTCACTATCGATCCCAGTCAGGCATGGGAGCTTGACCGACTGGCGAGAGAACTAGGCCAACATTTCGTAATCTCATTTGGTTGGAACTATCGACCAATCGGCATAGAAGCAAAGCGCCTTATGGATCAACACGGTGTCGGCCAAGTTCAGCATGTGATGGTTGCGATGGCGTCAGGAACCCGTGATCTTCTGACGGCGACCGGAGCCTATGAAGGCGCTGCGGCTGATTTTGCACCTGATTGGGATACTTGGACGGACCCAAGACTCTCAGGTGGGGGTTATGCTCCAGCACAGTTGAGCCATGCGATGGGGTTGGCTCTTTGGCTGACCAATGACCGTGCGGATCAGGTGTTTTCTTTCATGAACAACGAAGCTGCTCGAGTGGACTTGCATGATGCGATCTCGATTCGGTACCAGTCGGGTGCTACCGGAACGTTGAGTGGCGCAAGTTGTTTCCAAGCAGCTAACGCGGTTGACCTCGAAGGAGAAGAGTGGCCTCGTCACCAGCTTCAGGTTCGAATTTTTGGTGATGAGGGGCAACTCACCGCCGACCTAGAGCGAGATTTCCTTTGGATATACCGGGAAGATGGGTTGGACGAGAAGGTGGACTTACCGGATCATGCCGGTCTCTATCAGTGTGATGGTCCGCCCATGACGCTTGTCGACCTGACTCAAGGACTTGAGGTCCCCAATCGGTCACCTGGAGACTTGGGAGCCAGAACGGTCGAGGTCATTGCCGCTGCTTACGAGAGTGCATCGGCAGGAGGTCCTGTGAGCGCGAGCGTTACATGAAATGCGTGTTGGCGTTGATAGTTACTCCTTTCACCGATTCTTTGGCGAGCTGAGATCCGGGGAGTCCGATCCAGGGGTACGTTGGACTACAGCAGAATTCATCCAGGTCATCACCGAACTTGGAGTCGACGGTGTCAGTCTCGAGACATGTTTCTTGGATCCGAACGATCTGGTCTGGAATAGATCAAAGGACTTTGAAGACTTTGAAGACTTTGAAATAGTAATCGCTTGGGGGCACCCGGATGGTCTTCGTATGGGTCTTTCAGAATCAGCAGTTGCCGATCTTCGCTCTACCATGGATCGTGCTTCTTTAGCTGGCTATTCCCTGATAAGAATTGTTCTTGGTACCTATAGTCATTGGGGAGTTGAGCCTCCAAGCACGGTTCTCGAACGGCTGTCTCCGATCCTCGCCGGCCTCTGTAGTGAAGCTGAGGATCTGAATCTTGAGTTGGCTATAGAGACCCATTGCGATTTGCCAACCAGTTCACTGATAGACCTAGTTGAACTCATTAATTCGTCGGCACTAGGAGTGGTTCTCGATACTGCGAATGTGGTCCGAATTGGTGAGGACTTGATATCTGCAACGAAGCGACTCAACCCCTATGTGCGGATGGTCCATGCCAAAGACCTCAACTTGTCCCAAGCATCTCATGGCGACCCAGGTGGCTGGTGGCCGACGCCTTCCCTCGGGAAGGGTGACCTTGACTTGGAGTCGGCTTTCGGTGATCTGATCAGTTCCGGTTTTGACGGTTTAGCTTGTGTGGAACTTGGCTCAATTCCCAAGGGTTGTGATGAGATCGAACTTGTTCGACAAGGGGTCCAATGGCTTCGTGATTTGTCGGCGAGAGTGTAGGGGTCAGCGTGTGTGGTCGTCGAGGTTGGCGGATAGGTCGAAGTCGCAACAAACACCATGCCGGAGAGAAGCTTGGTCCGACAGGTTCATTGGGTTGAACAGAAGAGCCGCCGGTGATGCGCAGTCTCCCATAGCGTCGGTTGAGGAAAACGTAATTGGTGGGACGTGGAACTCGGTTATGGAAACTACCGCAAGTAAGCAGTGCGGCACCCTCTCCGTTATGGCATGACCCAGCCACCGTTGACATCGATCGTTGCACCAGTTATGTAGGCAGCGCTATCAGCGACGAGAAATGTCACCGCGTTTGCTATTTCCTCGGGCCGGGCTGCCCGTCCGACAGGTATTTGTTCCAGGTAAGCGTCTAGCTGTTTTTTGCCCACGTGAGAGTTCATGGCAGTTGTTACGAATCCAGGGGCAACAGCGTTACAGGTAACACCCCCATGAGCGAAGTTGCGTGCAAAGTTCTTCGTAATTGAGATCAAGGCTGCCTTAGTCGAGTTGTAGACAGTCGAGTGAGAAATGCCACCGGTATGCGCACCAATGCTCGAGAGATTGACTATTCGGCCCCAGTGGCGCTTCGCCATTTTGGGAGCAAGTGCCTGACAGAAGATGAATGGTGCTCGTAGGTTCACAGCGATTGTCTTATCAAATTCCTCGATCGAAAAATCTGCTGTCGGTTTGTGGATGAGAATGGCGGCGTTGTTGATCAGGATGTCTATGTCAGGCAGGAGGCTAAGTACACGGCGACATTCTTCCGGCTCGCTGACATCGGCCTGGAGGATTTCAGCAAAATCGCCGAGGTCTTGTTCCAGAATGTCTACTCCGATCACGGAGTGGCCTTCAGCGCAGAGGCGCATAGCTATAGCTCTGCCAATTCCCTGGGCTGAGCCGGTTACTAGTGCACTTCGTCTCTTCGCCACCGGTCTCTGCTTATGGCTGAATACTCAGTTGGATACTTGGGTAGTGGTCTAGATCCGATAAACGCGTTCTGCATTGGACGAAAAGAGTGCCTTTTGTTCATCGGAACTGAAGTCGCTTACAAGTTCGCGGTAGGCCTCAATCAGTTGTGCATAACTTGAATACATTCGATCGACTGGCCAGTTGGAGCCAAAGAAAGAGCGCTCGATGCCAAAAACCTCAAAGCACGACTCAACCCAGGGCCTGATCGTTTCGAGGGTCCATTCCCTTCCTGCCATCTGGTCGCCCATGCCAAGGCCTGAGATTTTGATGTAGACGTTGTCCAGTCCAATGAACTCGGCTAGTCCAGCTCGCCAGTTCCAGAAGTACTCAAGGGTCCGCTCTTGCGGGAAGCCCGAATGGTCAACGACGAGCACAATGTTCGGGAACTTCTTCGCCATGGCCGCTGCCTTATGCATATTCTCCCAAAATACGTCTAGGTCGTAGACGAGGTCATATTTCTCTAACAGGGCATAACCGCGATGAAAGTTCTCATCAACCAAATAGTCACCTTCGGCGAAGTCTCGCATTCCCCTGAAGTTTGAGTATTCGCAATGCCGTGCGATGACGGACTCGACATCAGGATCCTGAAGGCGAGCGTCTCCGACTATTGCTTGGGGGCATCCGGTGGTATCGGCCATTTCCTGTAACCAGCGAGTCTCTTCTACTGGGTCTTCAGAGCCGATCGCAGCTTGGATATGGACAGCCTTTGAGACGCTTGAGTCTTTGACATCAGTGAGGTATTCATCGGCTGTGTAGCGACTCATGTCTTTGAGGTATCGGGTCCTCCCCAGTTGAGGATGTGTGAAGTCCTCAGCCAACCAGGCCCAGGTGAGGGTGTCGTGTGGTCGTTCCCAAAAGTGAACGTGAGTGTCTACGAAATCGTGGTCTGTCATGGTGTGCCTTCCTGATTTTGAAATCATGATATTGGGTTTACCGAATCGTTTCCAGAGATCCTGTCGCTTAGGGTTGGACCTTGATCGGCGTCTAGTGGAGCGAACGAGTGCGATTTCGAAGAAGGTTATTGGAGTGGGAGTCTGGTTCATGATGAGGGCGTTGGTTACGGGAAGCGCCCAAGGCATAGGCCGTGCTATAGCTGACACGCTTGTCAGTCGGGGATATGGGGTAGTCGGCGCTGACGTCCAGTTCCAAGAGGGCACAGAATTCGAAGTCCTCGCGCTTGATGTCTCGGACTCAGAGGCCTGTCGGCAGGCCGTGGCCGAACTAGGTCATTTCGATGTCTTGGTGAACAATGCTGGGGTTCTCGTGGAGAAATCCCCAGAGTCGATCAGTGATGAGGAATTCGACTTAACGATGGCAATCAACCTTCGAGCTCCGTTTGTACTTTCGGTTGCTGTATCGGATGGCATGAAGGAGCGAGGATGGGGACGGATTGTAAATATCTCGAGCGTTGGCGCTCGGACTGGAGGGATTTCCCAGTCTTCTGTTTATGCGGCCTCTAAGGCGGGTTTGCTGGCTCTGACGAAGAACTTTGCGCGAAATCTTGGGCCCTTCGGGATTACCACCAATGCCGTACTTCCTGGTGCTATCGCATCCCCGATGGCCACGAAGCAGTTCGAGAAGGACGAAGCCCTGAAACGACAGGTGGTTGCTGCGAACCCGACTGGCCGACTAGGTAGCCCGGAGGAAGTTGCATCGGTTGTAGCTTTCCTTGTTTCCGATGAGGCGGCGTACCTCAACGGTGGGTGTATCGATGTGAACGGTGGCTGGGTCATGACGTGAATGAGGAGATTGGATTTCTAGTTAGCGGATAGGTCCTATTGGAGACTGAAGGGACGCGAAGTGGTTGAATCAGTTTGGGCGAATTCATATGAACTTGCACGGCCGAGTCAGGTTCGTCAGGTACTCGAGGATGCGCCTATCGCATTTCTTCCCGTTGGGTGCGTTGAATACCATGGTCCGCATCTACCTCTAGGCGTAGACATGCTTACGGCCAAGGCGTTTTGCCATCGGACAGCAGTCAAGACCGGTGGGCTGGTCCTCCCTCCACTTTGGTTGGCGGCAGGTGTCCTTCCGTTGCCACATGGCGTGGTGTTGGAGCTTGAGCCGCTACGGCAGGTAGTG
>MDTC01148643.1_pt1 | contig 10580 bp, 7 predicted proteins | sample 811181 | NCBI WGS metagenome assembly MDTC01 (sample SAMN05326644, study PRJNA326480) | marine metagenome | isolation source: seawater | place: Pacific Ocean: North | collected 2011 | reverse complement strand
TTGATTGATTAGCAACATCTAAACAAAAGTATTTTTCAGCAGTCTTTCTAGCATTTAAACATATTCTTTCATAGATTTTCTGATTATTCTCTAAAACTCTTATTGCATTCTCAATCTCTTCAGCATCATATGGATTGATTAAGATGCAATTTTTAAAACTTATAAATACATCTGGTGCCCATAATCCTTTCGTTTTTGTTATTATGACTGGCTTTCCGCAAGACATTGCTTGAAGAGTAACGCTATAGCCACTTGGTTGAAATACATCTTTTAGAGGAACTATTATTAAAAAAGATTCTTGATAAAGTTTTTTAATTCTTAAATCGGAATAACAATTTTTATGCTTTTGATATGTACCATTTGTTATTTTAAATTGTTTGTTATTTGAAGCATATAGTAAATTTGTATGAATATGAACTTTACGTTTTGTTTTTACTTTTAAAAGGGTACTAAAATCTCTTGACGGATCTTGACCAATAGAAAATATATAATTTGATTTAAAGTTATTTTTCTCATTTGGTATCCAAAAATCTGTGTCCACTCCAAATTTTATTGTAAATGTTTTTTCTTGATCTAATTTAAAGTATTTAATCGAATTTAAGCGATCTGCCTCTCCATAAAAAATTAAGTAATTTAATCTTTTTAAGATAATTTTAAAAATTGGATAATAAAAAATTTTTAATAAAAAAGGTAACTTATCCAAAAAGTCAGATAGTTTATGAAAACCACCCGCTAATTTAATTTTACTTTTTTTATTTAAAAAAGAATAATAAAAACCTAAACTTAGACTAAATCCATCAGTTAGACTTACTACGTAATCAGCATTATTTATTTTTTCTTTGAATTGGAAAACTGAAAGTGGTCTAATACCTATTTTAGAAAATTTGCTAAAAATTTCCTCAAAAGGTCTAAAAATAAATACCAATAAATTCCTTTTATATTTGATTGAAGAAGATAAATGATCAATACTAAAATTTCTAGATCTTAAGTAGTCAATACTTTGGAAAAAGTCTTTTGGGGCTTTATTTTTCTTGATTAAAGAAATTCTTTGATTTCGCCCTCCCTTATCAAATATAAGAATTTTAGACATTAATCTTAATTAAAAATTATCTTCTAATAAGATATTACATACAATATACCTTAAAATTAATTGCTTAGAATTTTTTTAATACTATTAGCTTACTAGTAGCTTACTAGACATTTTTATTTTTATTAATAAGACTTTTTAAAAATGATTAAATAAAGGTTTTAATGAATATATAAATTTAGTTTATCTAATTAATTTGCATTTTTGCTAGCTCTTGGAAAGAAAGACCATTATTCTTCATATGCTCAAATGTACCTCTCTCCTTAACTAATCCATTATCTAGTAAGAAAATATAATCGCAGTTTTTTATTGTTGAAAATCTATGAGCAATCGATAATATTGTCATTTTTTTATCCAAATATTTTATCGTTTCTTGAATTAATTCTTCAGTTCTATTATCTAAGGAACTTGTGGCCTCATCGAGTACAAGAATTTCTGAATTTTGATAAAGAGCTCTTGCAATAGCAACCCTCTGTTTTTGACCCCCAGATAGATTAATTCCTTTATTTCCTAAATTTGTATATATTCCTTTTTCTAATGATTTAGCAACTCCTAAAAGGTGAGTTTTTTCAATGCAGTCCATTATTTTATCATTATCTATTAATTCATTCGGAATTCCAAAGGCAATATTTTCACGTAAACTGAGATCAGCTATTAAGGGATCTTGAGGGACATAACTAATTTTTTTTTGCCATTTTCTTGAGCCAAACTCTTTTAGATTCGTTTGATCAATCAAAATCTTTCCCTTTGTAGGCTCCAATAAACCTATAAATAGGTCAATGGTTGTTGATTTGCCAGATCCAGAGTATCCAACAAAAGCGTAGTGAAATCCCTTAGATATTTCTAGGTTTATTTTTTTTAGAACTGGCTTTTTAGATTTCTCATAACTAAATTCAACATCTAAGAATTTAACTTTTGACCATGTTATGATTTCATCTTTGAAATTGGACTCATCTTTATTTACGATAATTCTTTTTTCTTTTTCCAGTGAACTTTTAGAGAGATATAGTTTATCAATGAAATCAGAATAGTTTGAAATATCGTTGAACGAATTACCAAATCTATTAAATAAAGGGATAGCTCTTGAAAAAACTAAAACAATTATTGCCATTATTGAGGCTAATTCTCCCCCTTTTACTCCTGAAATAAATAATATCGCAGAAGTTATTAAGATACTTACTTGCCCGAAAATTATTATAATGTAACTAGGTATTGTTTTCCAATTTCGTGCAGAAGAAAAATTTTTAATGATTATATGATTTAAATTTGCAAATATTTTGATGAAATTTTCTTCATTGGATGAAAGCTTAAGATCTTTAACTCCAGTCAATGATTCTGATAAGAAGATGTTTATTAATGATTGATTCTTACTATATTGATTCATAAGTTTATTAGATTTTTTTCTTACAAAAGTGAGTAAGATTGACAATGATAAGCCTGAACCCAAAAATAAAATTAAACCTAGTTTTGGTGTAGCTAAAATAATAGTTATTAATGCGAAGATTATCCCTGAAAGTTGTCCTGCTAAAGATGGTATTACGCTAATTACCCCTCTATTCCAAAAATTAATATTTGTAAGGATAATTGTCCTTATCACGTTTGGATTATTTGATAGATGCCATTTGTATGGGGAATAAATTACCCTTTTGTAAAATTCCTTAGATAGTCTTTCTTCTGCTGAACTAGAATCTCTTATAGATAATATTTGCGAAATTAAATTAAATAAAACCGAAAATATTAAAAAAAATGAAGCTCCTAGAGAAAGTAAAATTACAAATTGATTTTGGGGTGGAGCACCTAATAAAGACCATAATTTATAAAGGTATATATTTTTATCAATTAAATCTGGCTCAACAATTACACTTACTAAAGGGTAAATCGTAGTAACTGAGATTATTTCAAATATCCCTGCAAAAAATGCTAAAAGGAGATTTTTTTTTAAATTAAATCTTTCTTTTTTGTTAAGTAATTTATAGGAATACAATAATACTTTTTTTATAGAATTTTTATTATCTCTTTTAGAACTTTTAACCATTACTTTATATAATCCTAAAACTATTTAAATTTAAAACTTATACTTTAGTATATTAAGACATAAGATTTTTTTTAATAGAATTGAAAATAGCTATTGGATTTGAAATAAAAAACGATTCTTGGGGTGGAGGAAATCAATTTGCAAAATCTCTAGTTAAAGAGGCTTCTAGGCGAGGTCATGAGATTACTTTTAAACTTAAAGATAGTGATATTGATATTATTCTTTTCACTGATCCAAGGTCATATATTCGAGGTATAAACTTTGGATCTTTTGAAATTCTTAATTATTTATTTTTTAAAAATAGAAATGCTATCGTAATTCATAGGATTAATGAATGTGATGAAAGAAAAAATACGAACTATATGAATAAATTTTTAAAGTGGTCTAATTATTGTGCTGACTTTACAATATTTATTTCTAATTGGCTAAAGCAATTAGATGTATATCAAAAAAATAAAGAATCAAGGGTAATTCTTAATGGTGGGGATCCAGAAATCTTTAACTATTATAAATCAGAAAGTTGGGACGGTAATTGCCCCTTAAAAATAATTACTCATCATTGGAGTCCCAACTTTATGAAAGGCTTTGATGTTTATCAAGAAATTGACAAATTACTAAATAATTCAGAGTGGGCCTCAAAATTTAAATTCACTTATATTGGTAATTTGCCTCCTGGATTTTGCTTCAAAAATACAAATCATATTAATCCAATTTCTGGCAAGAGACTCGGATTTGAATTATCTAAACATCATTTATATTTAACCGCATCTCTAAATGAACCAGCAGGCATGCATCATATTGAAGGCATAATGTGTGGTCTACCAATAATTTATAGAGAAAGTGGAGCAATACCAGAATATTGTGAGAGTTTTGGTGTTTCTTTTAAAGAAAGAAATTTCTTACCAGCATTAAAAGAAATTTCGAAGAACTATGATTTTTATAAGAAAAGAGTCTCAAAATATCCAAATAACTCAATAAAGATGACTAATCAATATCTAAATTTATTTGAGGAGTTATTGAAAAAGCGAGACTTTATAGTTAAAAAACGCAATTTATTCCAGTCTCCAACATTATTATTGAAAAATTATTTATTTATTTTTTTAAAATTAAGGAATGTAGTAAGATTTTTAAGTATTAAGAGTTTGAAGAAAAAATTTAGATGAATTTGTTTTTTGCATTTATAAAAGAATTTAAAGATTGGATTGAATTTTTTATTAGTAATATCCCTGGTAGATCTGGATATTTTTTTAGAGGTTTTTATTACAAAAATAGGCTTTTAAAAAATTTTAAAAAAATTCGTTTTGAAACTGGTCTTAAAATTGAAGTTCCAAGAAATATTGAGCTAAATTCTGGTTCTTTTTTTGGATTAAATTGTAAATTATATGCTTCTGAATTTAGTAGCATTAAGATTGGTTATAATGCTTCATTCAATTCAAATGTTATGATAAATGCAAGAGGTAATGGTAGGATTATTATTGGAAATAATGTTCTTATAGGACCTAATTCAGTTTTAAGATCTAGTAATCATTCGTTTGAATCTATTCATAAACCAGTTATAGAACAAGGTATGAAAGATGGAGAAATAATTATTGAAGATGATGTATGGATTGGTTCTAATGCTGTAATACTCTCGAATTGCACAATTGGTAAAGGAGCTATTATTGGAGCAGGTGCAGTAGTAACTAGAAATGTTGATTCATATACGGTTGTTGGAGGCGTTCCTGCTAAATTAGTGAAAAAAAGAATTTAATCTAAAAACTAAATGATATTCAAAAATAACTTTTTCACTAATATATATGATTAAAAAAATAAATAAATTTCGTTTATATTTATTAGATTTGCCGAGAGATATTAAATTAATCATATCTTTAGCTGTCGATTCTTTTTTGTGTTTTTTCACGGTATGGATTTCTTTTTATTTAAGACTTGGTAATATTGTTCCATTGGAAAATTCTATATTTTTTCCTACTTTTCTATCAATAATAATTGCCATTCCAGTTTTCTATTTTAGTGGTTTATACAGAACTATATTTAGATACTCCGGATGGCCTGCAATGCTAACTGTCTCTAAATCGATAATTATCTATGGATTTTTATTTTCTACTTTTATAAATCTTATTAGTTTTAATAATGTCCCAAGAACAATAGGAATAATTCAACCTCTCTTGTTATTTTTTACAGTTGGTGGATCAAGAGCGCTTATAAGATATTTGATAGGAAATCTTTATAAAAAAAGAATTAGTAGATCTGACTTGCCGAGAGCAGCAATTTATGGAGCTGGAAATGCTGGTAGAGAATTAATTTCTACCTTAGAAAATAATAATCAATTTAAAGTATTTTGTTTTTTGGATGATGATTTAGATAAGCAGGGTAGGGTACTAGCTGGCAGAAAGATTTATTCTCCAGTTTCACTAGAATATCTTATTAAAAACAAAAATATATCTTATTTACTCCTAGCTTTACCAAGGATTAGTTATTCACAAAGGATAAAGATAATCAAAAACGTAAGCAAATTTAATATTTCCGTTAGAACTCTACCTAATTTTGCAGATATTACAAAAGGTAATGCTTCAAATAATTTAATGGAACTAGAAATAGATGAGCTTTTAGGGAGGGAGAAAGTCGAGCCTGACAAAAACTTATTACAAAAAAATATAAAAGATCAAATTGTCCTTGTAACTGGAGCTGGCGGTTCAATTGGAAGCCAATTATGCAAAGAGATTTTGTTAATTAGACCTAAAAAATTATTAATTCTAGATTCTAATGAATACTCTCTTTATAAATTATTAAATGATCTAAATGAATTAAACAAACAAGGTATCGATATTATTCCAATTATCAGTTCTATTCGGGACGAAAAAAATATCAATATGATTTTTAATACTTGGTTACCAGATACTGTTTATCATGCTGCCGCATATAAACACGTACCAATAGTTGAATATAATTTGGCTGAAGGTTTAAAGAATAATGTTTATGGGACTCTTGTATTAGCTAAAGCTTCGTTAAAAGTAAAAGTAAAGAACTTTGTTTTTATATCTACGGACAAAGCGGTGAGGCCTACTAATGTTATGGGAGCATCAAAAAGACTTGGAGAATTATGTCTGCAGGGACTTTATGATAGCCAGATAAAAAAAATAACTAAATTTTCTATGGTTAGATTTGGCAATGTTTTAGATTCTTCAGGCTCCGTTATCCCTAAATTTAGAAATCAGATTAAGGATAGAAGTGCTATAACTCTTACACATCTAGATATATGTAGATATTTCATGACTATTGAAGAAGCTGCTGAGTTAGTTATTCAGGCAGGAGCAATGTCAGAGGGTGGAGATGTTTTTTTATTAGATATGGGTAAACCAGTAAAAATTTATGATCTTGCAATTAAAATGATTCAATTCTCAGGTCTACAATTAAAAGATAAAAATAATCCTGAGGGAGATATTGAAATAAAGATAACTGGTTTAAGGCCGGGCGAGAAATTATTTGAAGAACTTCTTATAGAAGATAATTCTTTGAGGACTAAACATCCAAAAATTTTTAAAGCTCAAGAAAATTTTATTCCATGGGATCAATTAAATATTAGGCTTGATTCTTTAGAAACTTTTATACTAAAAAATGATGTAGAAAATATTACTCGAATGCTCACAAATTTAGTAGTTGGTTATAACCCACCTAATAAAATTGTAGATTGGATTTTTAACGAAAATATTCGAAAAGATTCTCAAGATATTTAATTTCTTATAATGTTTAATAAATCTTATGAAAACATAAACTAAAAATAACTTTTAAACATGACTTGTACTTTGTTAACAGGGGGCTTTGGATACATAGGTTCTCATACTGCAACAATACTTGCAGAAAAAAATCAAAAATTCTTCATAATTGATAATTTTATTAATTGTAAAAAAGACGTTATAGATAAATTAGAAAGAATAACAAAACAAAAAGTTCATTTTTGTAAAGTAGATGTCAGAGATACAGAAAGCTTAATAAAAATAATTAAAGAAAACAACGTTTCTTCAGTAATCCATTTCGCTGCACTGAAGTCTGTTTCCGAATCATTAGAAAAACCATTGGAATATTACGAAGTAAATGTAAAAGGTACTATAAGTTTGCTACAAGCAATGAAGTATACTGGCGTAAAAAGGTTTCTTTTTAGCAGCACTGCGGCAGTATATGGAGAACCTGATTTTTGCCCAATTGATGAAAAACATAAATTAAATCCATTAAATCCATATGCTCAGACAAAAATCATAATTGAAAATATTTTAAAAGATATTACCAAAGCTGATAGTGACTGGTCTATCGCTTGCCTTAGATATTTCAATCCAATAGGTTCACACGAATCGGGCTTAATTGGAGATGACCCTTTATCAGGAAAGGATTCAAATTTAATGCCTGAAATTATTAAGGTTGTTAAAGGTTTTAAAAAATATTTAAATATTTTTGGTGATGATTATAAAACATCAGACGGCACTGGAATTCGTGACTTTATACACGTAATGGATCTATCGGAGGCACATGTAATGGGGTTAGATTATGTACACAAAAATTATGGAATAAATTTTTTTAATATTGGGACTGGTAGAGGTGTAAGTGTTTTGGATTTGATTAAAACTTTTGAAAAAGTATCTGGCTTAAGCGTACCTATTAAGATATCTGAAAGAAGAAAAGGAGATTGTGCTGTTTGCTTCGCAAATCCAAAAAAAGCAAATGATATACTTAAATGGAGAGCAAAAAATGATCTTTATAAAATGTGTGAAAGTTCTTGGAAATTCGTAATGAATAAATAATGATAAAAAATCTTATTTTATTTATTGCAAAATTTTTTTCTTATTTTTGGTTAATTATTCCTACTAAAATTAGAAGGTTTTTATTAACAAGTTTTTTTATTCTTGAGTCTAGAAATGATGACCGAAAACAATCAATTAAGAATTTATTTTTAATTAAAGATAAATTAGATTGGATAATCAATGAAAGGGCACTAAAATACGGCAATGGCGATCATCCAAAACATAAATTAACTAATTATCATCAATTTTTTATTGAGAGAATTAAGGACGGAGAAAGAGTGCTTGATGTTGGTTGTGGAAATGGTTCAGTAGCAATAAGTATTGCAAAAAGTCACTTTAATAGTTTTGTTACTGCAATAGATCTAAATAAAAAAAATATAAAATTTGCTAAGGAAAAACAAAAAGTTAACAATTTAAAAAATTTAAATTTTATTTATGGAGATGTTAATAATTGTTCAGAAATCGCATCAGATGTTGTTATTCTTTCTAATGTTTTAGAACATATTGAAAATAGGCCTTTATTTATTAAAAATATACAAAAGTTATCTGGAGCAAATATATTTCTGATAAGGGTTCCATATTTCAAGAGAGATTGGCAAATAGCATTTAGGAAAGAAATAGGAATGTATTATTTCTCTGATAGAGATCATAAAATAGAACACACCCTAGAGGAATTGAAGCAAGAATTAAAAATATCAAATTTAATAATGAATGAGACAATAATAATTTGGGGTGAAATATGGACAAAATGCAAATATGGAATCTAATAATCATAAGCTAATATCTATAGTTGTGCCTTGCTTCAATAGTGGTAAAACTTTAGAACGCACTATTGAATCTGTTAAAAATCAAACTTGGGATGAAAAAGAAATCATTTTGGTTAACGATGGTTCAAGTGATGAAAAAACTTTGGAAGTTTTAAAAAGTTATAAAAATGATTCACTAGTTAATATTATTAACCAAAAAAATAAGGGATTAGCAGCTGCAAGAAATACTGGTGTTTTTCATTCTAGTGGAAATTACTTGTTTTTCCTAGATTCAGATGATTGGATTAATCTTAATGCACTTGAAGAATTTTATATATTTTTTCAAAATAATAAAAATCTATCATATATTTTTTCAGATTGCTCTTTGGAAGGAAGTAACAAAGGTATAAGAAAAAAAGTATTTAATTTGTTCGAGCAAATGTTTATTAACCAAATCCCTTATAGCATTTTTATCCCTAAAAAGATATTTGTTAATAATGGATTGTATGATGAAAAAATGTTATTAGGATACGAAGATTGGGAATTTAATATAAGACTTGCATCAAATAAATACTACGGTAAAAGGATTCCAAAACCTCTTTTTAACTATAATGTTTCGAATTCAGGGATGCTAATATCAAAGTCAATAAAGAATCACATAAATATTTGGAAATACATTAAGGATAAAAATAGTGAATTTTACAAATTTAAAAATATTATGCATGTTTTTTTTAAATGGAGTTTTAAAAAGACTAATTACCCTATTATTTTTGTATTTATTTGGTTCTTGATGTTGGAATTTCTTCCCAAAAGTTTTACTCTTATGATTTTCTTGAACTTAAGGAAAATTAAATTTTTTTTTAAAAGTTGACTATTTTATAAATTCTAATAATGAACAAAAAAAAGATTATTATTAACTTGACTGAAGATTGGTTTTTTGTCTCACATTTTCTTGGAAGAGCAGTTGACGCTACAAAATCTGGCTATGAAGTATATATTTCTTGTAATGAGACAAGTAAAAGAAAAATCATTGAAAATAATAATATTAAATTTCTTCCATTGGCTTTAGATAGACGAGGCATAAATCCACTATATGAATTTCTTATCATTTTAAAATATTGCTTTTTATTTTATAAAATAAAACCCGACATTGTCCATAATGTAGGCTCTAAGCCTATTATTTATGGTTCTATTGCCGCCAAGTTTTTAAATATAAAGTCATTAATAAATGCCCCAATTGGTTTAGGGTTTGCTTTCTCTTCTGACACTTTTAGAGCTAAATTATTAAAACCAATATTGATTTTCTTATTGAGTCAAACTCTTAATAAACATCACGGCAAAGGAAAGGAGAATAGAGTAATTTTCGAAAACTCTGATGATATGAATTATTTTATTAGACGAAAAATAGTTAATAAATCTGATGCAAGTTTAATAAGAGGAGCTGGTGTTGAAATCGATTATAAATACAAGAAAAAGAAAAAAATAAATAAAAATATAACTATATCTTTGGTTGCGAGAATGTTGAAAGATAAAGGTATTTTTGAATTTGTCAATGCGGCAAGAATTTTGAATAAGAGAAATTTTCAATGTAGGTTTTTACTTGTAGGGGATATTGATCAAAAAAACCCTTCTTCTTTGAAAACTAGTACCTTAAAAAGGTGGCATGAAAAAGGAATAATTGAATGGTTAGGATGGATAGATAATATTAAAGAAATTTTATGTGATACTGATATATTATGCTTGCCCTCTTATAGAGAGGGATTACCAAAATCATTACTTGAAGGAGCCGCTATTGGATTACCTTTGGTGACTACAAATACAGTTGGATGCCGAGATATTGTTGTAGATGGAGTAAATGGATATTTGGTTCCTGTAAAAGATTCTGTAAATTTAGCATTAGCTATTGAAAAATTAATTAG
>MDTC01238683.1_pt1 | contig 10581 bp, 3 predicted proteins | sample 811181 | NCBI WGS metagenome assembly MDTC01 (sample SAMN05326644, study PRJNA326480) | marine metagenome | isolation source: seawater | place: Pacific Ocean: North | collected 2011 | reverse complement strand
TATATATATATATATATATAAATGGTATATTCTCCGATAAAAATCCATGACTATCAAGATAATTTAACTCATTTCTTAAGAAGTCAATACACCGCAGTATCAATATTCCTAAAATTGGATGTTTTTCTTCATCTAATTTTAGGAATATTACACTTTTCAGATTATGGTAATCAGACCTCCACTAAGGATAATGAGTATAAAGAGTGGTGGTCAAGACAAATAATACTTGCAACAGCGATTTGCTATTTAGCGCTTGTTTTTGTTATAATTTTTGAATTTATTGATGATAAAAGTGAATTTAACCATTTGAATATTAGGAGTATATTGAATCCAAGAATAACCAATTTATAAAATAGTAAGAGTACAATAAAAAACTAGGAAGATAAAATCAAATTTGTAGTTAATAATACTAAATTTACTAAAAATTTATTAGTTAATATTTTATTATTTAATAAAATATTAATTATTATGGAATATCTTCTAATGTTATTTTCTTCCATGTATTTGCTGCAATACATACATATAAATTAGTGGCATCCCATCTTATTTCGCCTTTTGTGCCTGTTGAACCAGTTTCAGTTGGTACAGTTGTATCATGATCGTCAATAACAGTCGTACCCTTTATAACTACCTCCCCTGTAGAAGATAATATTAAATTCGAATGAGTTGAACCCGTTTGAGAGATAGTTAAATCTTGTCCTGCATCATCAGCAGCATGTGTAATTGTGACAATGTTATTTGGTTTCATTGTTACAGTACTATTATCAGTAATATTTAGAACTGAAGTTGATCCATGTTGTAAATCAATACCACCACTGCCATCAAGTGTCAAACTACCAGCCGATGTTGTAATTGTAGATGCTGCAGCCGCGTCAATATCAACACCGCCAGCACTTGAATTTATATGAATAGCATCTGAACCTGTACCTTCGGAAGATAATATTAAACTAGAATCATGTGCACCTGTCTGCGAGATAGTTAAATCGTCATCTGCGGAATTAGAAGAATGTGTAATCGCAACTGCTTCATTTGGTTTCATAGTTACAGTACTATTATTAGTAATACTTAGAACAGAAGTTGATCCATGTTGTAAATCAATACCACCTGCGCCACTAAGTGTTAAAATTCCAGCTGTTGTAGACCACGTTGCAGCTTCTGCCGATGTTAAAGTTAAAGCTTCTGCACTAGTTGTAAAATTAGAAGCTGCTCCCGCATCTAATGATATACCAGTAGTAGTGTCAATGGTTAAAATACTACTATCAATATCAATAGTAGAAGCATTACCATTTATAACTAAACCAGCTGCGCCACTAAGTGTTAAAATTCCAGCTGTTGTAGACCACGTTGCAGCTGCGGCTGATGTTAAAGTTAAAGCTTCTGCACTAGTTGTAAAATTAGATGCAGCTCCCGCATCCAATGATATACCAGCAGTGGTATCAATAGTTAAAATACTACTATCAATATCAATAGTAGAAGCATTTCCATTTATAACTAAACCAGCTGCGCCACTAAGTGTTAAAATTCCAGCACTAGTAGTAAAATTAGACGCAGCTGCAGAATCTAATGTGATACTTCCTGTAGAATCTAGATCAAATGTTGTACTGTTAATATCAACTTCTTTTGGATTTACATTACCGATGAGTAATTGATTATTTCCTGTAATACGTAAGATTTCATTTAAATTACCACCATTTGTTGTTTGAAAAATTAAATCTTTCCCTTCAACAGTATTTTTAATAGTAATATTATCATCATCATTTGCTTCTAATATAGTAAATTCATTTAATTGATTACCTAAAGTAAATGTATTTTTTACTATTAGATCATCAATAGTAGCTTGTCCTGAAACTGTAAGATTACCACCAATTGTAGTTGAATTTGATACACTTAAAATACCATTAACAGAAAGAACATTCGTTGACGAATTCCAACCGACACCAAAATTTGAACTACTACCAGAAAAAGACACATCTCCGGTAGTTTCTATATTTTCAGCTGTTACTGCACCAACATCTTGATCTTGATTATTTGCATATACATTTTCGTTGTCAATATTAGTATTACCACTACCTCCAATATTCAGTTGTTGTAGTGTAAATGTTGTTATCTCTGTTGCTAATGTAGAATAATAAGATTCATCATTATCATCCTCTCTATTATCAAAAAATTTAACAGAACTATTATACATATAATTTAAAATTATGAATTAATTTTAAATTATTTATTGTTTTTTGAACTAATTGATTTAATAGTATTACTATCAATTTTTTCGGTTATTTTTAGTGAAAAAGAATGATCAATTCCATTGAAATCATATAAATTATTAAAAAAATCAACAAATTTAAATTCTAATTGACTTAACTTAGCTATTGGTTTTTTAAAAATAATTGGTGTAGATAAAAATGAATTAAAATTATATGAACCCGCTCTTGAACTCAGTAAAATTTTCGCAAATATATTTTTTACTGAACTATTATTATCAACATTTGCTAATAATTCATTTAGTATAAATATATATCTTTGCCCCGATAAATCTAAAATTGTATCAGTATTATTATTATTAAATTCATTATAGGCATAATTACTAACAACATTCATAAAATTAGGTTGATAATACAATTCAGGTTGTTTAGAATTATTGAAACCTAATAAATCTCCAAAGGAATCGGTTCTATCCCATAAAATTTGAATAGGTAGTAATTTTCTAATAATTATTTTTTTTCCACCTTTACTAGAAGCAGATTCAGAAGCTGTTGTTGCTAAATTTACATAAATTTCTTTTTTATTAATAATATATACAATATGTTCTTTATTTATAATGGATGAGCTAATACCACCAATACTTTGTGAATTAGATATTATAATAATATCATTATTTTTTAAGTTATGTTCTTCTTTGAAATTAATTTCCAATCTATTTGTATCAATTATAATAGAAAATATATTTTGATATGTTTTTTTATCAAAAATTCTAAATTCAACTAAACTTTTTGCTGAATTTATACTGATAATACATTCTTGAAATAATTCACTATTAAAACTTCTTGGAACATTATTCATTTTATCTTGGATTTCAGCTTTTAATGAAGATATACTATAATTACCTGGATCTAAACTAGCTTTATATGTAAATGGTCCATCATCAATAATTCTCCAGTATATATTATTATTGGCTTGATCCGGAGGAGAATTTTTTATAACTTGTCCTGAATTTGGAAATTCACTACTAATTAATTCTATTTTTACAATCTGTTCAAATATTCTGCCAAATTGATATACATAATGATTTGCGAATCTATATCCTATTTGAATATTCAAAATCTTTTGTATATTTATCAAAAATTGATTAGTAATAATTTCTGGATTCGAATTAAATTCTGATATTGCTTCGATATTAATAGGAATTAATTCATTATTTGCTTTTTGAAATATACTAAATTTTAATTGATTACTTTTAGTAATAAAATCAAAATAGTTATCTGTTGCATTTATTATTTTATGATAGCCATTAAATCTATTAAAATTTATAGGATAATCTGCATTTATGTACTTTAATGGTATATTATTTAAAGCTAATTTCTTGATATTTATAAATTTACCTGATCTAAATGGTGATATTGCAACTGAAGTCGGATCGTATGCAGTATTATTTTCGATAGTATAATTATATTTTGCAGAGCCACCAAAATATGTAGAGAAATCAGCATTTCTTTGCATCATTATATAGTAAAAATTCTCATTAATTACTGTAATTGGATGTGTAGATTCAATCTCATTTTTACTATATCCACCATTTGTAATAAATGTACATGTACGATCTTTATTATGCGTTGCCGTAATATCAATTGAAGTAATTTGTGTATTAATATCAAATGATCGTACATAATTATTAGGATTGTCATTACTATCCTTATCTGCATGTATATTATATATTTTATAGTGTCTTGTATTATCTAACCCAGTTATATCTAATTTTAATCTAACTTGATCTCCCTTTTTAAATAATTGTGTAAGATCCTTAGGTGCATCTTCATCTAATGTTACTCTAATCCATGTTGTATCAGACGGTTTCCAAAACCATGAATTAGGGATATTTGCACTATTACCTTGCGAATGATCAATAATCTTTGTATAATTATCATTATTAGGATCTGGTAAATCTAAACTACCGTCAATTCCACCTGTATTTTTTACTAAATTCTTTAAACTACCAGCACCACCAGACGACCATGCTTCACTATCAAATTGTATTAATATCATATTATTACTAGAAATTTCAATAGTTTCATTAGTTGCGATATCGGTCGCGAAATGAGTAACAATTTCAAAAGGTTTATAGTTATTTCTTTCAATATTCAGAAAACTATTTACTCGTAAAATAATATATTTATCAACGTAATCTCTTATATCAAAGGTACTATTAGCAGGCGTATTAAAATATATTTTGTAGATAGGAAGTGCATCATCAAAATCAGCAGCAGTTCCCTGAAAACCATTAAATTTAGTACCATGAGGTCCATTTTCGTGATCAGTCTTATTATCCATAAATACAATACCAGAAATATAATTTTCAGAAAATATTTTATTATCAGGCGTTGTTCGCGTATCAAAACAATATGATGATAGTAAATTGATTTTTTGAATAGAATAAGAAGTATTAGATAAATTACTAATTTCTATTTGATTATTTGTATTATCAGGGTTTTTTTTATTTGGATCATCAATTGAAAATATTGCTTTGGGAGCAATACTTTGCTTTTCTATAAATGTGATTGAAGGCCACGGTATTGTAAATGCTGGTGTTCCAGGTATAGTAAATGATCCAAAAATTCCTAAATCAATAGTTGTTTCAGGAATAGCTGGAATTATAGTGATTGTTGTAAATGTAAATTCAGGAACATAGTCTATATAAATTTCTGATGATCCATCTGCTGGATAAATATCAGTAGGTCCTTTTGATATTATAAATTTTTGATAGACGGAATCATATGCTGTTGCACGATCATATTCTAATTCATTATGAAATTCTTCAATAACTTTAATTTCATATGGATTTGAATTTAATTTAAGACCCGTTTTACTATCTTGTATATCTATAAAAACATTCATACCTTGATATAAATTATTATTGAATGTGTAAAATACTAAACAGTTTGCAGAACTAAATGTAACACTATCATCATATGTACCATTATTGTTATCTACACATGCTGCAATTTTTGATATATCGCCAATAATATTATATGGTGCAACAAAATTATGATTTGGATGATAAAAATATAATTTATTTAGATCTTTTACTGTCCATATAGGATTGATAAATTTGTTTCGTAAAGGTACTTTGGTTGTCCAATAATTTGAATTAGAATTTATAATTTGATTGTTTGTAAAATTATTAAAATTAAAGTTTCCTGTGCCTTCAGCTTCAATATAATGTTTTAAATTTACTACTTTGTCATTAGATGATTCAAATTGATCATTAAATGTTCTTGTTGTATTATTATTAGTTTCGGTTAATGTTTCATCACTAAAATTTATTATTTTTAGATCATGTTCTTCGTATTCATTTGTATTAATATTATTTACTGTTTTAAAAAAAATTTTTATTATACCATTATCATTATCCGAAATTTCAAAAAAGTCATTCAATAAATTATGACTCCCATCATAAAAAATTTTTATACTTGTATCTGTTATTTTTTGTATTTTGAATATTAATCCACCAATTTCGGTTAATTTTGTATTTTGATTAATATTTAACGATATATTATCAGATTTCGTTAATCCATGATTTTTGGTATATATTCTACAGATATCTGTATTATTAAAAACAGATACAATATTATTAATAAAAAAAGAATTAAGAAGATTATACCGATTTGTTTTTGTCTCATCAAATGGAATAAGTGGCGGTTGTTGACTATTATCTATATCACGAATAAACATGTGACCAACATCAAGAACTCCAATAACATTTAATTGAACTTCAGTAAAATCAATCATAGCATCTACTTCTGATTCAGCTGTAATATTTAATTTAATTGTATCTGCGGTTTTTATATCAAGTGTTGTACTAACTTCTAATTCTAAATTATAATTAAGACCATTTATATCGTCTTTATAAACATATATTTTTGTTATTGGATTTTTTATATTATTTAAAATAAAATATGTTTTTTGATTATCAGTATTATAAGTAATATAATCGAAACTTAAATTATTAACTGTAGCATTTAATCTAATAATTCGAACAGTTTCAAATTCAGTTATTTGAAAAAACTTATTATGATATGTTTCAACTAAATCTGTTTCTAATCCAGTTGATGTAATGTTGGCTGTAAGCCATATTGGTATATCTTCAGATACAATATCAGAATCTAAAACACGTATTTGTAAATCTATTAAATTTGCATTATTATTTTTAATTCCTAAAAATCTATCGATCAAAATTTTATTATTACTTAATTTTAATACTGAATCTTCTTTTATATTTACATTATTTTTATCTCGATATCTACTATCAATATTAACAATTGTTTCTTTATAATCAAAAGAAATAGGATCATTATTATTTGAATAATTATTTGAATAATTATTCTGATTTGATTCTAATAGTTTATTATTTCGTATCTCCTGTTTTACTACTTTTTCACGAACCTCTATTTTATTTTTTTCATTATCAATTTGATCTAAATAATCTAAAAGATTTGATCGATCATCATCAACACCACCAACATTGGTAGATATAAATTGATTATTATATAATAAATCTTCGGAATCCATTATAATAATAATAATAATAGACATTAGTTTTAAGCAGCTTAAACAAAAAATATAATGAATTAATATAATGTTTAATAATTATAATCCAAATTATGGCCGTGGACGTGGACAAGGTCGGGGTCGGGGTCGGGGTCGGGGTTCAAACCCAGGTTTAGGTTATATTGAACCACAGGTAAATGAAGATAAGAATGAAAAATTATTTAGTTTAATAGAAAATGGTAATTATCAAGAAATTCATGAAGCATTATCGTCAAATTTATATAATCCAAAAATATTTAATGAAAATGGTGAATCTATTATACATATATTATTAAATAGTGATAATCCCAATTTAACAAATAAAAATTTGATTTATATATTAAGATTATTAAAAAATCATGGAATTTCAATGAATAATAGAGATTTAAATGGAGTTAGACCATTACATATTGCCTGTAAAAAACAAAATGATAACTTAGTTAAATTTTTTTTAAAAGAAGATCGTACTACGGATGTTAATTTGACTGATTTAAATGGACAGACGCCATTACATTATGTTACTCAAGGAGAAACGATTCAAATCGACTTAGATGAAGAAGAAGAACAACAAGATATACCAATCCCAAAACAAATCTTAGCTACTACAGAGCCACATAAATTAGATGAAAAAGCATATCTAGTTAAGAAAGATTACATTGTGAACTATTTTAAAAGAAATGGATTGCATAATGATAATGAAATTACAGAGTTAGACAATATTGCGGTTGGTTTTATAGAAGGTCAGCGAGGATTTGATGAACAAATTGATGTTAGTAATCCAACAATTCGTTCATATAGAATAATTCGGCGGATGATGACATTACATTTATTAGGATGTTGTAGAGAATTAACATATGATAATATAGAACAGATGGACATTAAAGAATTTAATGGTAATATATCAATTCCTTTGATTTCAGTTAATTACAGAGAAGGTGACATAAGTAATATAATGAATGAAAATGATGAAAATTTTTATACAAATATAAAAACAAAATATATAAATGAACTTAGTAATAATGATGAGGTTAATAATACAGTTGTGAATTCAATTGATATATTGAAAACATTTTATATATTTAGTATCTTTAATTATCAACCAGATGAAATCAAAGAGTACACTGTATTTAGAGAAATAAATTCTTCAGGGACTGCTTCAGCAACTCCTTCAGCTACCAATGATCACCGCATTTATAAAATTTTTGATGGTATAATCAGATCAGGTGACGACTATCTTAGAAGAATTATGTATAAGATTATATATGAACTAGGACAACTATATAAGAAAATTCCAAAAACTACAACATCTCCAAATGCTCTACAAAAAATATCAGAAAAAGAAGTTATGGATATAAGTAATAATTTATTTTTAGATCCAATTATTAATTCCGAAATTGGTTATCCATTTAAATTACTACCAGACCAAAGATACAATGATCAAAATCTAATTAGTATTATTAATACAGTATCTAAGCAAGACACTTCGGGATTATTTGGTTTAGGATTTACAATTGCTGATAAATTAAAAATGAATTATACGGTATCACCAATGGCACATAATATTATAAATCTTAATAGTAATGAGATATTATTTAGTATTATAATAACAAATATAATTACAACATTTTTTGAAAAAAAAGATGAGATAGATAAATTTATAGATGAATTAGTTCGACAAGCTAAAAAAATACAGATTAATTTTAAGCAATATGGTTCAGAAAATAAATATGCAAAAAAATTTATAAAAGATAATACTCAAATATCCTCACAATTAGATTCTAGGACTATGAAACCTAATTATAAATTTCAACATGTACCAGATTTTATTAGTGATAGAACAAAACAAATGTTTCCTAGTGCTTTTACAGAAAAAAAAAACAAAAAATTTTATAATGAAATTGATAATTTACCACAAACTACTAATGAATCAGTATTTAAATTTTTAAATATTTTAGATGCTGGAGTAACATCTCAAATAACTGGTGAAGAAATCAATAATTTAGTCTTTTACGAAAGATTTTTATGTTATGCATTAGATAATGATTTTGCTTTGAATGATTTACAGGCATCATGCTTATTTAGTTCACGCCCAGTATATTTTACACAAATTCAAAAAGAATTAATAAAACATTTATTAGATACGGTTGAGAAAGATAATAAAAAAAAAAATCAAGATAAAAAAAAAATTCAAGAATACAAAATTTTGGAAGATGATCTTGAAACACAAATAAATAGTTCTTTTAAACAAACCTGTCCAATATATACAACTACTAATTTAAGACAAGATCCTTGGGCAAATAATTATAGTCAATTGGATCGAAACGTTGTTGATATTGGAAATCTAAAACATTATATTCATGATTTTTGTATTAATTTTAAAAATAATGGTCATGCATTGAATAGTACAATGTGGCGGGAAAAGATAAAGAGTTCATGGTCTATTCCAAATAAAGATAAAGAAATTAGGGGGGCATTTACAGGAACACCACCGGTAGGTGATCCTAATATAAATGCAACAATAACTGTAGAAAAATATTTAACTAATTTTCTTGATTCAAATAAATATAAATGGAATTATGAAAATACACCATTAACAACACATCTTGCAAAGATATTATTAAAATTATATAATGATTCAGAGAATGATCTGGATTTAAAACACGGGAATAATAATAACCATAATGAAGTAATAAATGATTTGAATTTATCACAACATTGTAATTACAGGATTTTTGAAAAAAAAAATAATTTATCAAAAATGATAAATATATCAATAAGAAATTTATGTTTTGATAATGATAAAACTATTAAATATATTCAAAATATTACAGAAAAATTTATTGGAGAAAAAATGGGATTTGGTTCTTTAGAATCAAAATTTTATAGTATTTTTGCAGAATATATAACAATAATCAAACAACTATCAGAAGAATACAATCATAAAAAATATCAATCAACTATATTTGAAACAAAAAATCCAAACTTAAATTTAGAATATCCTTATGCACCTGTTCATAGTAGTAAGTTTGGTATATCACATATTAAAAAACAAAATAATATTGATGATAAAGTTAACTCTAAATTAGCACCAAATAATGCAAGTCCAATAGCAACATCAAGTCTCCCCATGACAACCTCACCAGTATCCACCATGACAACCTTGCCAGTAAATCCACCTGTAAATTCAACATCTAAAATACCAGTAAATGGACATCAACATCCCAGACTTTCAAAAAATGGTATTGATATTTTTAGATATATTGGTCAAATTCTTCGAAAAAAATATAATGTAAGAGAATGTCATGATTTAATTCAAAATACAGTATATATAATATTAATTACATCAATTATAAAATCATTTATACCAAATATTGATATATTGGGTGGTACTGAAGAAGATAATAAACAAAATTACATATATTTAGTAAATGAAATAATAAAAAAATTTATATTAAAAGATGATATTCTAATACAAAAAGATTTAATATATCAATTATTATTACATGAATATGATGAAAATACATTACCAAATATAGATGCAACTAAAACAAATAAACCACCAGTAACAAATCCTCCAACAATAACACCAAATCCAAAAAATTATGATGGTAGACTAATAAATAGTGATAATTTTAATGAAAATATGAAATCTATATTAGAAACAATTATAGAACATTTTTATCTAAAAAAACAATATGATCCTAAATATTCTCAAATTGAATCTATTTTAAAATTTGCTAAAATTGATGGAATGACAATCAATCCAGAACAAATAACATC
>MDTC01170739.1_pt1 | contig 10581 bp, 12 predicted proteins | sample 811181 | NCBI WGS metagenome assembly MDTC01 (sample SAMN05326644, study PRJNA326480) | marine metagenome | isolation source: seawater | place: Pacific Ocean: North | collected 2011 | reverse complement strand
GGTTTTGGTAACGAAGGTCCTTATGCTGATCGCCCTGCATATGATAATGTAATACAGGGCGTGTCTGGTTTATCCTCAATTATGGGATTTAATAGCGGTGAACCTCGACATGTGCCGGCACTGCTTGCGGACAAAACCTCGGGAATGGCAGCAACTCAAGCAATAGCCTTTGCACTGCTGCATCGAGAACGAACTGGCGAGGGACAAAGCATTGAAGTGCCCATGTTTGAAAACATGGTACACTTCAATCTAATTGAACATTTCTTTGGAGCTAAATTCGATCCTCCCAAAAGCGGGTTTGGCTATACTAGGATCTTGGCAACAGAACGCAAACCAATGAAAACCTTGGACGGTTATGTTAGCCTGATGCCTTACAACAATGAGCATTGGCAATCCTTCTTTACAGCCTTCGACCGCAACGACATGATCAACGACCGCAGGGTTACAGATACAACCTACCGGGCAGAACATATCTCTGAGCTTTATACAATTGCATCGGATTTGGTAAGGTGCTGTACTTGTGACGAAGTCATAGAAAAATTAGTCTCCGCAGACGTACCATGTATGCCAGTAAATAACTTGTCAGATTTGCTCGATGACCCGCATATAAGAGCAACTAATTTTATCGTTGAGGAAAATCACCCGACAGAAGGAAAATTGAAGAGCACCACCATTCCTACGCACTTTTCAAAGTCACCTGGCTCGATAAAACGGCATGCGCCTGCACTTGGAGAACATAGTGTAGAAGTCTTATCTGAGGGTGGCTTTAGTAGGGGTGAAATAGATTCTTTCGCTGAGAATGGAATAACCAAAATTAACTAAGCTTTTAACCCCACAAGGCAAGCTTCCCGCTTCAGGGTCTCAATGCAGTATGTTGTAAATTTTTCAAAGTTTCCTGTGCAAGTCTGTTGAAATTAGCGAAATGAAAACAGAAAGATGGGGCCAAATCATATTTAAGATAAAAACCATGGTTTTTTATGCTAATCAACCTGACGGAAAAAAACTATTCCGTATTCAGTGGTGACGTTTCGATTGGGGTGGGGTTCAAGGATGCCAAAAAACTATCACGACGTTTACAAGTGCTCGCTTGAAAATCCTGAAGGATTTTGGGCCGAAGCGGCCTCAAGCATTTACTGGACAAAGAGTTGGGATAAAGTGCTCGACGATACACGGCCACCTTTTTACAGATGGTTCCCAGGTGCCGAAACGAACACATGCTACAACGCTGTTGACCGTCACGTAGAGGCTGGGCACGGTGATCGCATTGCTTTGATTTACGACAGTGTTATGACGGGAACCAAACGTGTAATTTCTTATAAAGAACTCCAGGATCAAGTGACTCGATTTGCTGGAGTGCTTCATGAACAAAATATAACCGCGGGTGACCGAGTAATCATATACATGCCCATGGTTCCAGAGGCTGTAGTGGCCATGCTTGGCTGCGCTCGTTTAGGGGCTATACATTCAGTCGTTTTTGGCGGATTCGCTCCTCAAGAATTAGCAACACGAATTGATGATTGTACCGCGGAATTAATTGTCACGGCAACTTGTGGTCTCGAGCCGGACCGTAAAGTGGAATATATGCCAATTGTTGATGAGGCTATTGAGCTGGCATCGCACCACATTGAGAAGGTTATATTGCTTCAGAGAAACGAGCATTTAGTTGACCCTTCACCTCGGCGCGACATTGACTGGCATGAAGCAATGGCACGAGCTAAACCTGCAGATTGGGTGCCTGTGAAAGCGACTGACCCGCTCTATATTCTTTACACCTCCGGAACAACGGGTCAGCCAAAAGGTGTCGTTCGGGATAATGGGGGTCACATGGTTGGCCTAAACTGGTCGATGAAAAATATATATAACATCGATCAATCAGAAGTCTTTTGGGCAGCATCTGATATTGGTTGGGTAGTTGGCCACTCTTACATCGTTTATGCACCGTTAATTTATGGATGCACTACATTAATGTTTGAAGGGAAACCTGTTGGGACACCAGATGCCGGCGTTTTTTGGCGGGTCATTTCTGAGCACAAGGTGGCTGCATTATTTACAGCACCGACAGCTTTCCGCGCAATAAAACGAGAGGATCCCAACGGTGAACTCATAAAAAACTATAACTTAGAAAATTTCCGAACTCTATTTCTGGCGGGAGAACGGACAGATCCTGACACACTCCATTGGGCAGAAGAAAAACTCAACCGGCCTGTGATAGACCATTGGTGGCAAACCGAGACGGGCTGGGCCATGGGTGCAAATTGCATGGGAATCGAGCATTTGCCAATTAAACCTGGCTCACCAACCAAGGCTGTGCCCGGATATGATATACAGATCCTTAGTCCGTCAGGAAAACAGTTGGCAGCTGGAGAAATGGGAGCCATTTGTGTAAAACTACCCTTGCCGCCAAGCGGGTTTCCAACGTTGTGGAATGCTGAAAAACGTTACGTCGATGCATATATGGCCGAATTCCCAGGATATTACCAAACAGGTGATGCCGGGCACATTGACGAGGATGGATATATATATGTGATGGCACGGACTGATGACGTAATTAATGTTGCAGGCCATCGCTTATCAACCGGAGCCATTGAAGAGGTATTATGCAATCACCAAGACGTTGCAGAAGCCGCAGTAATAGGGGTATCGGACCAATTAAAGGGTCAGTTGCCACTAGGCTTCGCAGTTTTGAAATTGGGCGTTACTAAATCTCATGCTGATATCATCCAGGAACTCAGGCAATCTGTAAGGGAAATAATAGGACCTGTCGCAGCGTTCAAGACGGCAGTAATTGTGGAAAGATTACCGAAGACGCGTTCTGGCAAAATTCTACGAAATACGATGCAAAAAATTGCAAATAGTGAAGATTACAAAGCTCCCGCAACAATAGAAGATCCAACAGTATTAACTGAAATAAAAAATGCTTTAATCGAGATAGGTTATGCAAGGAGCTAAACAAGACTCCATTTCAATTAATCAGCACCCGATTGATCGACTTTCACCCAATCTGCTTAGCTCGAGGTTTTATCTTCCGTGGATGATGATGGATTTTTTGCTGCAGCGGGCCAGACAGACAATACAGCATCGCCTGTCTCGTTGGTATTTGCTTTATCATTGATCTCACTCTCAGAGTCATTGAGACCGTGAGATTTTTTTGCCAAAGCTTTCTGTTCCCGTTCAGCTTTACGAGCAGCTCTTTTGCGAGCTAATTCTAAATTTTCTTCGAGTTCTTCCATCGAACAAAGGCCAATCTCAACAGGGCTTCTTGGCCTAAGGTTGGGCGCATTCCAATGAGTACGATCTCGAATTGCATTTATTGTAGGTTTCGTCGTTCCGATCATTCTTCCAACCTGTGCATCAGATAATTCGGGATAATGACGAAGTAACCACGCTATAGCATCTGGCTTTTCTTGGCGCTTTGAAAGCGGTGTGTAGCGCGGCCCTTTGGCACGCGCTTCTGGCATCGGAGTATCTGAGGCCAACAACTCAAGACGGGCTGCTGCATCATCCTCACAACGATTGATTTCCTCACGTAGTACTTGCCCATTTGCTATCGGATCTTGACCCTGCATCCCTATGGCCACCTCGTCATCAGCAATAGCCTGGACCTCAAGGGCGTGAAGGCCGCAAAAATCAGCAATCTGTTCGAAACTTAGCGCGGTATTATCTACCAGCCACACGGCCGTGGCCTTCGGCATCAATGGCGCGTTCATTGGTGTCTCCCTCAAAGAAGTTTCCGCCTTCAACATAGACGGCATTAAATTTAAGATCTACGCATACAATATGCTGCTTACGCGCCCTACCTGCAAGCACCATAGAGCATTTTTCTCTTAATACTTTTTTGAAAGAAAATATGGGCCTTTCTTAATCAGTCCAACAACGCTAAAACAGCTGACGGATTTGGTCCTACGAATTGGGATTTTAAATAATGGACACAGACGATATTGAGCCAATTGCCAAACCACAGGACTTGAAAGATCTTGAAGTAATGTCTGTAGAGGCTCTCAACACTTATATAGATAAATTGAAGGCGGAGATAGAGCGTGCTGAAGCTCAAATCGCTTCGAAAAAATCACACCGTACCGCCGCAGATTCTTTTTTCGGCAAAAAAAGCGATTAAACGGTTTATATTGTCAAATTTTTTCATAACTTTGCATCTCTCTTAAGCGGTAGAGGTCAAACCTAAAACCTTTTAAGAAGCAAACACCTCAACGTGTCATAATTTTTTAACAATTCGGCAAAAACTCTCTTCCAAATCACAACTCAGCAAATATAACATGACTGTAAAAGAATATTCTGATCACGAAAATTTCCCGTTTTTTGTCGATATACCAACCCGTTGGATGGATAGCGATGTGTATGGCCATGTAAATAATGTCGAGTATTACTCCTATATCGATACGGCAATAAATATGCATTTAGCTAAAAAAGTAATGCTAGACCCTAATACTGCCCCAGTATTTGGCGTTGTAGCAGAAACCGGCTGTAAATTTTTCAAAGAAATAAGACACCCCGATATAATTGAAGCCGGTATTCGTGTAACGCAAATAGGAAATTCTAGTGTGACCTATCAAGTGGCTTTATATCGACGCTCGGACGAGGCTTTGGCGGCACTCGGACATTTTGTACACGTCTATGTTGACCGTGAGACTCGCAAGCCTAGGACGATACCAGACGCCTTTCGTAAGGAATTAAATCAACTATTTACTTAAATATTTGTTTCGTGAAAGCGGCATGCCCGCAAAGGACATGCCGCCCCCGAAAATATCTAACTTCAAGCAGCTTTGGTTTTAAGCTTCTTTTGTCCCTGCACACCATTTCCGATCGGGATCTGACGTGGCTTCAAACATTCCGGGATCTCTCGCTCAAGCTCGATATGCAAAAGGCCATCGGATAAATCTGCACCAGTGACTTTCACGTGATCTGCAAGGCTGAACCGCCGTTCGAATGCCCGTTCGGCTATTCCCCTATATACTACTGTTGTTTCAACGCTAGGCTCATTATTACGTTCTTCGCCGACGCGACCTGATACTAGCAGTTGATTTTCCTGCGCCTCAATTTCAAGATCTTGTATTTTGAACCCGGCAACTGCGATGGTTATTCTGTAAGCATCGTCTGAAAGCTTCTCAATATTATATGGTGGATAGCTTTGTGTCTGCTCATTTTCTAGGTCACCGATCATGTTAAACAAACGATCGAAACCTACCGTACTTCTAAAAAGTGGTGAAAAATCATAACGCATACTTCAATTCTCCTAATGCCCTTATGAGAAAGCGGCATTTATTTAGATGTGCGCACGTGAGCCACACATCAGGTTTAGAAAACAGCAATCCCGCGAAAAGCGGCAATTGCCCTAATGTAAATGTTCACGAAATAGGAAAATTCAAGTACAAATTTCTGCCGAGGGTTTTGCAAACGTCCTCAGCAGATTTAATCAGCCCTTTAGGCCGAAGCTTTCAAAGCGCTTATTAAATTTCGCAAGTTGGCCACCGCTATCGACTAAGCGATGCACCCCAGTCCAGGCTGGATGGGAACTCGCATCAATCTCAAGTTTTAGTGTGTCACCAGGATTTCCCCAGGTCGACCTAGTCTTGTAGGTTGTGCCATCCGTCATTTCTACAATAATTTCATGGTAATCAGGATGTATCTCATTTTTCATATCGAAAACTCCAACTTAGAGTGTGGCTTTGTTTAATGAAACAATACCTAATTGGCAACCTAAATTTGGCGTAAATAATTTGGGCTACAGGAGTAAATAAATTCGAACTAGCGTTATTTGTTTTTGTCCCCACGATAATGTCGTGCACCGTTATTTTTCAGGTTTAGAATATGCACGTAAGTTTTAGCTCGAATAATGACTCCCACCTAAGGCGTCGGCCGCAAAATACTCACACCCGGCATCACCTCTTCAACGAGCCGCAACGTCTGCGCCATTAAGTCTCCATCGCTATCCCCTATTGGGCGCAACACAAACTTACAAACTCCGGAATTTATATACTCTTGAATGCGTTTCAGTATGTCATCAGAATTTCCAACCGCCCAGCTAGCGGTCGGGTTGGCTTTCGGAGCCCGTTTAAAATAGATGGCCGCCTTATTTTTAACGCAAGGCTCCTCCCAATTTCCAAACCGAAAAAAGAAACCCGCGCCATAATGATCGTAATCAATACTCCGACCTGCGAGTTCAAGCTCTTTCTTGATCTCATCTATTACTGGCTTAACTTCTGCCGGAGTTTCTCGACCTGCTTGCCAGCCACTACCAAAACGGGCTGTTCGTTTAATTGCAGGCCGCGATGAGCCGCCAATCCAAATAGGAAGTTTTCTTTGAATTGGTTTAGGTTCAATGCACGCATTTTTATATTTGTAGTGTTCGCCTTCAAAACTAACCTCGTCTTCCGACCAAAGCCGCGAAATTATCTCCAGCGACTCGTCCACTTTCTGTCCAACACCTTTGAAAACACGTCCGGTGGCTGCCCAATCAGCAGCATCTTTGCTGCCAATTCCAAATGCTGGCAGAAGACGTCCATCGCTCAAATAGTCTATAGTTGCGCATTGCTTAGCCGTCACTAGCGGATCTCGTAATGCAACCGAACAAATATTCATCCCAAATTTTATTCTTCTAGTCGCGCCGGCAATCGCTGCAAGAGCAGAAAGTGACTCAAGGTAAGGTACTTTGGAAACGAGACGATCTGTCTGCCATATTGAATCCACGCCGCTTTCCTCGCAAAGCGCTACCCACTCCCAGAATGCTGTAGCGGATGAGAATGGAAAATCCGCAATTCCAAAACCAACGCCTATACTCATACAATCCTCCTGCTCCTTGTTAGTTTTTCCTAAAAGTATGAAAGTGTCTAGGGTATAGAACTTAAGCTTAGATTCCTGTAAAGGCTAATAAACTAATAGGAGAAGTAAACGTGCCAAAAACACCGAATTATTTCAAAAATAAAACAATCTTCATCACTGGCGCTGCAAGCGGCATAGGGAAATCAACAGCAATGATTTTTGCAAGAGAAGGTTCTAACGTAGTGGCCACTGATATTGATGAGAAAGGCGCTAGTGTGATTGCCGATCAAGTTGTTCAAGCCGGAGGAAATGGAGTAGGTGTTCACTGTGACGTAACCGACCGCAACAGTGTTGAAAAGGCGGTTTCTCTGGGACTTGAAAGATTCGGAAAAATCAACTTCCTCTTTAATTCAGCAGGCTCAGCGATAAAACGTGCAAAGTTTTTAGAGATTGATGAAGATCTGTGGGATCAAACATATAATTTGAACGTAAAAGGAACCTTTTTATGTATGCAAGTCGTTATTCCGCACATGTTAAGTGAAGGAAAGGGTGTAATTGTTAACATGGCTAGCAATGCCACTCGCACTGGCGGTGCGGCCAAATCTCCTCACTACGCATCGGCAAAGGGTGCAGTACACACCCTGACAATTGGCGTTGGCCGCGAGTTTGCGAGTAGGGGCGTCCGATGTCTATCATTATCACCATCCGCAGTTGATACCCCTTTCCAAGATATTTCGAGTAAAGAGATGCTTGATGCTTCAATTGAGGGGAATCCGATGAAACGTATGGGTACACCCGATGAAATAGCGGAAATGGTGCTATTTACATGTTCGGATGCTTGTGAATTTATTAATGCTGACACGCTATACCTCACAGGGGGATCGAAAGCATAGAGGGGAGAACTTTTAATGCCAAAAACACCCGATTTTTTTGCACGAAAAACGCTTTTTTTGACCGGCGCAGCCAGTGGCATTGGCGAAGCAACTGCTTATATTTTTGCTCGCGAGGGCGCTAATGTGATCTGTGCGGATATTGATATCGAGGGGGCTAAAAGAGTTTCTCACGAGGTGAACCAGAGGGGCGGTAAGGGCCTTGCCATATCATGCGACGTTACCGAGCGAGCGAAAGTCGAGGCGGCCGTTGCCGCCGGCGTCAAACATTTCGGAAACATCGATTTCCAATTCAACAATGCAGGATCCGCGATAAAGCGCTCCAAATTTCTAGACATCGATGATGATTTATTTGAGAAAGCCTACGACCTTAATGTCAAAGGTGTGTTCTACGGCATGCAGGCTGTTTTACCACACATGCTCGAACGCGGCGGCGGAGTCATAGTAAACACAGCCTCAATGTCTTACATCCGGGGAGGGGGCGGTCACTCAATCCATTACGCTTCAGCCAAGGGTGCAGTCGTTACAATGACGATGGGTGTTGCACGTGAGTTTGTAAAAGAGAATATACGCTGCGTTTCAATTTCGCCAGCAGCTGCAGATACCCATTTTCAAGATATTTCATCAAATGATTTGAAAGAGTCGATGACCAATGACATTCCCATTGGCCGCATGGCCGATCCGGAAGAAATTGCCGAAGTAGTACAATTTCTCTGTTCTGATGCATGCCCTTATATAACCGCCGATACAATTAAGATTTCTGGCGGTGGTGGATTTCGTTAGGAGATCATGATGAAAGTAACGCCTTTTGACGCACCCCTAGGCGCAGAGATTACCGGCATCAACCTGGCGGACGACTTCACCGCAGAAACCGTAGATGAGCTTAATGCTTACTGGGCTGAATATCTGGTATTATGTATTCGTGATCAGAACCTTGCTCCACTGGATTTTCTCAAAGCAAGCCGTATTTTTGGCGATCCCTTCGAACAGCTCTACGGACAATTCAACCATCCAGAATATCCCGACATTGGTCTTCTTACTCATCAAGATGGCGATACGGTTGGCAATGGCAAACGAAAAATACGCGGCACCTCATGGCATACAGACGCTTCCTACTTCGAGCGCCCTCCAGCCGGCACCATGCTTCTTGCCCTTGAAATCCCGAAAGGTGGGGGAGACACTGACTTCATGTCAACTCGGGCAGCATATGAAGCACTGCCTGACAGAACGAAACAGCAAATAAGCCAGCTTGAAGCTATTCATGTCTATGAAAGCAGCAGGTCACCCCGTAAATTAATAAAACGCTCTCAAGACCAGGTAGAGAAATTCGGCGAACAAACCAAACACCCAATCGTGCGTACTCATCCGGCAAACGGCTGCAAGTCAATTTTTCTGAATCCTATCCGGGTTGAATCAGTTGTTGGACTTACCCATGACGAAAGCAACAAAATTCTGGACGATTTGCATGACCATCTATTCCAACCTGACTTTCATTATCGTCACAAATGGAATGTCGGCGATTTTTTAATTTGGGACAACCGAAGCATCCTACATCAAGCAAATGATGATTATGATTGGCACAACCAGCGACGACGGCTCTACCGAATAATGGTGAAGGGTGAACGACCTTTTTGACCGCCATTCTGTCTCATGACATCGTTCACAAAGCGAGTGTTCGCTAGCTGCAATTAAAGGCTTGCATGCCCTAATCCGTGAATAATCATATCCTACACTACCCCAAGCGCATCCCGAAAACGTGTTTTCCAAACCGAAGCATCACGTTCAGCTGGCATTGCTAATTTTCCAGGGTCAGTAGCGGCAACTTTAAGTAAAATAAACGTGCTGCTATTCGCGTTACGCAGTAATTCACGTGCCTCCTTAAATTGACTTTGTTTGGTAACAGTTCGAACAGATTTAATATTGGCGCCCTCTGCCATTTTTGCCAAGTCTACACCGCGAAGAGTATGGCTCGGTTGCCATCCAGTCTCCCCATACCGCTGGTTATCAATACATAAAATGCGAAGATTGGGAACCTCCATCGCTCCTATTGCCGCTAACGTACCAACATTCATGAGAAGCTCTCCTTCTCCAGTAACGACAAGCACGGTCTTATCTGGCTGCGCCAAAGCCAACCCCAGTCCAATACTACAAGCTGCACCCATCGCACCACTGAGTGGGAAAACATTGGACGGATTAGCTCCAGTTGCATTTAGAACATCGTCTTTAGCTCCTGCAAGCCCAGTCACGATGAGAAAATCATCAGTATCACCAAGTATAGCTTTCGTTGCTTTGCGGCGTTCAAGTTCCCCCGCCTTAAGTTTGGCATTAGGTTTACTGACATGCTTCTTTGTAATCTTTTTAGCCATTTTTTTGACCCTTCTAAGCGAAATTTTTTGCACCAAGGAGCTTCTGCGTTAGTAAGACAGCCATTGGTTGATTAGATCGAAATGCCATAGCTCCTGCCGCCTGGACAGTAGGTACTACCTCATTCTCGTAATCACATGTGAGAACGGTCAGGCCACAAGCCTCACAAACCGGTTTAACCGCTTGACCCATGGGAACCTGCCAAGGATTAGCTTCGCCAAAGTCACCCCGCATCGAGACGAGCATTAAGAGCGGGATACGGCCATTGGTATTTAAACTGAAAAAGTTTACGCAGTTTCCTACACCGCTAGACTGAACACAAAGTGCAGCACGCTCGCCACCAAGCCAAGCACCTACGGCAACGCCAACGCCCTCCTCTTCCGTTGACAAGGCAATAGAATGAACATCCTTGTCACTCAAAGAATTATCTATAATAGCTTTATGACCCGCATCGGGCACATAAGCAAACTGGGTCACGCCAAGGTCTTTTTTAAGCGTTTGATATAGCTTATCCTGCCAAATAATTTTTTTCTTTGCCGCCATAAGCGTCCCC
>MDTC01137143.1_pt1 | contig 10581 bp, 10 predicted proteins | sample 811181 | NCBI WGS metagenome assembly MDTC01 (sample SAMN05326644, study PRJNA326480) | marine metagenome | isolation source: seawater | place: Pacific Ocean: North | collected 2011 | reverse complement strand
TCCTATTCCGCCTTTTTCGAGAATGACAAGACCACCGCCACCGGCCTCACAGGATTGTTGAAAGGGCGTGGCTGCACCGATCTGACCATGGTCGGGCTGGCCACTGATTATTGTGTAGCCTGGTCGGCACTTGACGGCGCGGCGCAGGGTTTTAAAGTTGAGGTAATGCTTTCGGCCTGCCGAGCGATTGATCTCGACGGGTCACTGAATAGCGCTCTGACGAATATGCGCGAGGCCGGGATTTGCCTTGCCGGATAAAGATGACATTGGGAAAGGGTCTCGATGACTGACAACAATTCAAGCACAGACCAGCCTGACGGGCCAACTCAACGACCACATCGCGGCAGCCTACTGGTGACCTTCATCGGGGGCGCACTAATCGGTGCTTCGGTCTTCTGGACAGGGTCCGAGCTGTTGGAAACGACGGCGGAAACAACAGATAGCATGACTATGCCGGCCAAGGGTGGTGGCGGGCATGCCGGCCATGCCGCGATGATGGTAGCGGTCGATGACTGGGCCGTCAAACCGACGCTGGACACCGCTATCTATGCTGATCCTGTCGGCGGATGGAACCTGAATGTGAAGACCAGCAACTTCACTTTTGATGCGGCCGCCGCCGGGCGCGACAATGTCGAGGGGAACGGTCATGCCCATGTCTATGTGAACGGGATGAAGCTCGGGCGCATCTATGGCGCGTGGTACCATATCGCCAGCCTGCCAAAGGGAAGGCACGAGATTTCGGTATCTCTTTATGCCAATGACCATCGCGGGCTAGCGCTGGGCGGCACCAAGATCACCAGCACCACCAAAGTCATTGTTGAATAGCGGACCGTAGCCGTTTACGTTGCCACATCTACTTGTATTCGAAAAGTGTCCCCGAAAAATGTCAACGCGACCCCCGCCGCGGCCAACGGACACTATTTTTATAAGATTCGCATAGAAATAGCGGTGCGTTTTACGGCGTGCGTTTGCGCGTCCTTCATTCGGGCATTGGCTGGACAATATCACCTAAGCTGAAGTTTTTAGGGTGCATGGCAACAATTAGCATGTTTCGCGGATGCTGGAACCCGCCAGCGATTAGCTGGCTGTCATTGGCAATTATTTCTTTCAGTCGAGCGACACCAACGTTATTTCCCGCTTTGCGCGGACAGCAACCTTGCGTTAGCAAAATGCGCCCTTGCGTCGGAGGCCGTAACGCTTGATCCGGCTTTGGCAGAAAGATGCACTCATGCTTGGACACATCATAGGATTTGCGCGACCCTTTGAATTGCCGAACCAAAAAGCCATACGTGTTCAGATATAGGAGAGCTGTTATGGAATTCGTTACTATTTCTCACTGGGACGTCCCCAGTGCGACAGATGACATGATGGATGAAGATGGTCGCGGCGCATGCCGGCCCTGCCCATGCCAGTTGACAACAGTCTTCATTCAAAAAAACAAATGATGAGAGGCCCGGCTTCTCGGCCCTTTCCCGTTCAGGCTGCGCCGGGAAATTGGCTGACCTCTATCACCTTTATTACTGGTTGCGCAGGCTGTCCGCGATCACGTTCAGGGATCGCAACGCATTAATATTGTGCCGCGTGGTTGCATATTCGCCAGCGAACAGGTAACAAAGCAGCTCTTCCTTCAAGGCAGCTTCCTGGTTCACCTCGGTATCCTCGACCGCGATTACCTCATGGGTCGGAACGCCGAAATGTGCAATGGCCAGGCGATAGACTTCACCATCTGGCTTTTCCTGCTCTACATCCGCCTTTGTCGTAATCAGGTCAAAATGTCGAAAATCAAAGGTAGGGTTCAGCGCATCGCGCAAAATCTCTATGTTTTCCGCCGTGGTCGTCGTGATGAACCCCAGCTTGATCCCCTGCGCTTTACAGGCTTCGAGGCAGTCAACAACGCCGTCACGGTAAGACAGTCCGTCGCTGATCAACTCTTTGAAAAATTCACCCTTGGAGTGGTATATGGCCGACAAGAGGTCGGATGAAAGCGCACCATTGGCATAGGACTGCAAGCGTTTCAGCCCCCCCGGGTTGCGCAGCATTTCGCAGTAATTTCCAACCGTCCAGTACCAATCCAGCCCATGCCGGGAAAAGGCCATATTATAGGCCTGGCGCTGCATTTCAGATGTTTCCGCGACAACGCCGATCGAACCCATTAGCAATACGTTCACTTCTGCCATATCGACCCACCAAACCGAGACATGATAAAAAACCTTTCAGATGTTATCATCTTCGTCGCAAAATATCTGCGCAACTTTAGCCGCTGCTGCCGTCATTTTGGCATTGGACTGCTAAAAAGCATAGGCAAGGAACAAAGATCAAGGTACCATTTATTATTAATGATAAACATTAATCACACGCTTTTGACCGCCCTCACCGCCATCTTGTTCCTTGCACCAGGGAGCGGGGCAGATACGACCAACAGGGCCCTGCAGGTGTCCCCGGTACCGGGCGTTTTTGTTGGCGGCGTAGGGCTGTTATGCAGTTCTAGCGAATCATCTCATAGGACCGCGTTCTTTTTACTGACACGCGACCGCGAAACAGCCGGCAGCGCGCTGTTCGACGATGATGATGTAACTTACGCGATGATGCCACTGACAGGAAAGACCCCGTCTGTTTTCAGATTTGGCGAGGGGTCCGATACTATAGAGGTGGATCGCAGAACGCTGGTGATATTAGAGTCAGATATAACTTATGATTGCGCATTATACAGTATCAGTGACCTGCATAAGGCAGCCGCGAACCATCTGCATGATCTACTTGGCGAGAACAAGATTTAAGGCGGGCTGTTCTGCCCCTTCCACCGGCCGCTGACGGGACAGGCGCGGAACAAACGGACAACCTGCTGGAGGCAACTTATCTTACCAGTATCGTGGAATGATTTTGTAGACGGATTCCGTGTCGGGTCAGATACAAGAAACATCGAACCCTTGTCTGCGCTGATTACAAATGATTTCGATTTGGTAACCCCGGATATGGACAGAGCGGCAACCCTTACATGGGCGATAACGAATTCTTTCAGGATAAACGGTGATGCCGAAACATTCTATGAAAATGATGCCGTGATTGCCCCCCGTGGTGGATAATCAGGTCACGCAAAATCTTGTTATGGGCATTGCAAGGCTGAAAAAAGGCGAAATTTGTCGTTATGAGCACATGCGCACGCTATCAGGCGCATAAAACGTCTGACCGGTACATGAAAAACAGGCAGCAGCGGCCAGCATCTGATGACAGATCATAAAGACGAAATCATCGAAATGGCATTGTCCGACAAGGTGTCCTTTGACGCGATAAAGGACATCTATGGCCTTGACCAGAATCAGGTGAAACGGCTGATGCGCTCAGAACTCAAACCCGGCAGCTATCGTGCATGGCGTAAGCGGGTCGAGACCTTCTCCAAACGGCACCCTATTTACAAATAGGTCCGTATTGGCCAGCCTTGCTGTTGAACGCAGATGGTTGGCTTTCAGCATGATGGTCCCACTGCCATTATGAAGACTGGTTTGAACAGAACGCTCGAATCAATGCACCGCAAATCTGGACAGCCTTACTTTTTCAGAAAATAATGATACGCTTTTGAACTGGTCCACTGCCTAAAGTGCTGCGCCCCGAGCAGTCGTCACGCGTGGATAAGTGAACCCGCCCGGTGCACCGTGCAGCATTGCGCAATATTAAACTGAAGATCCTACATTCAACGAGGGAGGAATCCATGTTTGTTTCCAGAAGAATCATCCGTCCAGAAGTCGGAAAGACAGAACTTGCAACCGAGCGTGTTCATAAAATGGCAGAGCTTATCGGTGGCCATGGCGTTGGCACCCGCGTATCAAGGGTTATGGCCGGCGAAGGTGCCGGCGACCTTCACCTGTATGTGTATTTTGAAACCATGAGCCAGGCCATGGCTGTTGGCGAAGCGATGACAGCAGATGCCGGTGTCAAGGCATTGATGGCGGAACGCGAGGCAAACCCGGCGGGAGCGGTCATCGGGCCAGAGGGTTTCCGCATCATCAGTGGTGACATAAAGGGGGACACTCGCGCCAGTCTGCAACGCGTATATGAGATGAAGCGCAGCAATCTTCCGGCAGCCATGGAGATGCTGGATGAACTTCGCATCATGATGAAGGACGAGCCAGTTAATATTTTTGCTGGCGTACCTGTCATTGCGAGCAAAATGGACATGCTTTTTGTCAGCTATGCCTTTGCCGATTTGGCGGCTCTTGGCGCGGGCGTCGATGGCGTCGGCATTTCGCCGGAATTCCAGGCAATCGTAGCGCGCGCAAGTGAAATTGGTCGGCTATGTGAAGCACGGATCACCGTCGCAATCGACTGATCGGCACCTTAATGTGTCATAAAAATATAGCGTGGCCCGGCCAGAATTAGGCAAGCGAGGCCACGTTTTATCTGTTGAAATTAGGCAGATGAAATGTTGGGCGTACCAGGGGCTGAACCTGTGAACCCTACCGTGTCCACATATATACGATAGGCGCTAACAAAAAATTCAGATTGAATTAATACTTTGGCACACCGCAAAACCGTTTGCGCGTAGCACAGTTGTAGGTTTTTTTGCCTGCTTTTCTGGCAGTTTTGTGTCGGGCAATCACGTCGATAACTCTAAGTTTTTTTAACTTAAAGTTCGCCGGGCAAACGCGTCTAAAAAAGGTCACCGGCGATTATTTTTCCGGTGACCCTAGCTCCTCCGCATAAACTTGGAGCGTTTTTCAACGTACTACATGTACATCACATAAAGAAGCGACACACCCGTACCGCCGAATATTAGGGTGATCATAATTTTGAACATGCCCCACTGTGTCTCTTCAAAGCGTCTGTATATATTTGACTGCTTATCTTCTTCGTCGAAGTCCATAGAACATGCTTTCAAATCATCCATAGCGTCAACCGCTCCGAGAATGGTAAGCAGGTTAGCCAGCACAATTACGACAGTCATAGGCAAATAGACAGATGTAGCGCCCATGCTGATCAGAAATAGCATCGCAATGTTGATGAAAAAGCCAACAGTGACCATCCACAGAAGATCACGACTTCGTATGCCGACCATCGTGATACGGTTTGTAGTCATTTCTTTTGACATCGTTTAACTCCCATTGAATTGATGATATAGGACGAGAATTTTCTAATAGTCCAAAAAATAGTATTCGATTATAAATCAATTAGTCGATCTGGTAATTGATTACTTGCTAAATAATGCCATTTCGTATTCCTGTAATATGTAGCGTGTTTGAACAAAGTCTGAGAAAACAGATGAATTCATCCCATCTAGATTTTATTTTCCGTTTTGGCATCGTCTGCGTGTTTTTTGTCAACGGTGTATCTAAACTACAAAACATTGATGGGGTCATGGGATGGATGGAAAGTTATGGCTTTCCGGGGGCATTTATTTTCCCTGCCATTGCAATAGAACTTATAGCACCGCTGTTGATCCTGTTCGGAATTGAGCGCAGGTTTTCTTGTCTAAGCCTGATGGCGTTTTGTGCACTTTCTGCTTTGATCTTTCATTCTGATTTCGATAGTGCTGTTCAAATCACAGCGTTTCTGAAGAATATAGCATTAATGTCAGGCATCTATTTTCTAATGACAAAGAAACAAAAGCCACAAGACGCTGAATGGGACCACAATCGAACCGAAAAGTTAGATTAGTTGCCTAGACGGAATCAGAGATAAAACGAACACTATGTTACAGGTTTCATAAAGTAATTCCCGGTGTTGTTTTCTCTAAGAATTGGAAGTCATAGCCGACGGAGGTCCTCATGCCGCTAACGAGCACTCATTGGGGTACCTTTAGTATCGACAGACAGAATGGTCGGATCATCAAACTGACACCATTTCTCGATGATCCTGACCCGTCCGAGATTGGGCGTTCCCTGCCAGATCTTCTAGATCATCCTTCGCGTATAAAGCGGCCTGCTGTGCGCCGCGGCTGGCTTGATTTTGGACCAAGGCCAGCAAAAGGCGCACGGGGAAACGAACCTTTTGTTGAAGTCAGCTGGGATGAAGCTGAAAATCTAGTTGCTAGCGAATTAGACCGAGTGCGCAAAAATTTTGGTAACAATGCGATTTATGGTGGCTCTTATGGATGGGCAAGTGCAGGTAGATTCCACCATGCTCAAAGCCAGCTTCACAGATTTCTGAATTGTATTGGCGGTTACACAAGCTCCAAAAACACGTACAGCTTTGCTGCCGCAGAAGTAATTGTTCCCCATGTAATAGGCCTCGATTTTATCGAGCTACTGACTAAACACACATCATGGAAATCGATATCGGATAATTGCGAGCTTTTCCTCGCCTTTGGCGGACTATCACTTGAAAATTCCCAGATGGGCAATGGTGGAGCTGGCAGGCATGTCCAACGAGAAGGATTTAACGCTGCGGTAGACGCTGGCGTTGAATTCATAAACATTTCACCTCGTGGGCTTGATCTTGAACCAGCCATGACAGCACAGCAACTGCATATCCGTCCCAATAGTGATACAGCGCTAATACTAGCTTTATGCCACACACTCCTGAAAGAAAACCTAGCCGATAAACATTTCCTGTCAGTTTATACGGTTGGTTATGAAAATTTTGCTGCTTATCTAGACGGCAAAACCGACGGTATTAAAAAAGATGCGAATTGGGCCAGCCAATTAACATCAATTCATCCGTCAGAGATCGAAGGTCTTGCTCGTCGGATTGCGAGAAAGAAGACACTTGTCTCTGTGAGTTGGTCCTTGAGCCGTCAGCAATATGGAGAACAACCATTCTGGGCAGCGATCTCGCTAGCATCCATGCTAGGCCAAATTGGTACCGCAGGTGGGGGTTTTGGCTTTGGTTACGGAGTATCCAACTATGTAGGTAATAATGTCCAAAAAGTGCCCTACGCGTCGCTACCACTGTTAGGAAATAAAGTTGAAGATTTCATCCCTGTTTCCAGAATAAGCGATATGCTGCTAAATCCTGATTCTGAATTTGAATACAATGGGATGAAAGGAAAATACCCCGATATAAAAATTGTTTATTGGGCAGGTGGAAATCCCTTCCACCACCATCAAGATCTCAATCGCCTTCAGAAGGCTTGGCAAAGACCAGACACAGTTATCATTCAAGATTGGTGCTGGAACGCCACGGCAAAACATGCGGATATTGTGTTACCTTGTACAACCATGCTTGAACGCATTGATATCGGCATGACCCCGCGAGACCCCTACGTGATTTCAATGGTTAAAGGTGCTGAACCCGTTGGAGAGGCGCGTAATGATTACGACATTTTTTCCAGCATAGCGTGCGCAATGGGACTGAAAGATAAATTTTGCGAAGGACGCTCGACTGAAGATTGGTTGCGTTATTTGTGGAGCGAATCTTGTGTGAGAGCATTAGATGTCGGGGTAGAACTACCGAAATACGATGAGCTTGTAGAAAAAGAATACATAAGAATTGATAAGCCGAGTGAAGAACCAATTATGTTGGAGGCTTTCCGGTCTGATCCAAATAAAAACCCACTTTCTACCCCAAGCGGCAAAATTGAACTATTCTCGGAAAAAGTCAAAGGTTTTGACTACCCTGATTGTTTGGGTCATGCAACTTGGACGGAACCTGATGAGTGGATTGGCAATGCCACAAAAAAATATCCGCTGCATCTTCTTGGCAAACAACCACGTAATAAACTCCATTCTCAATTAGACCCTGGCGAATATGCTTCAAGAGATAAGATTAGTGGGCACGAAGCTGTAGAAATTAGCCCCGATGACGCAGCTAAGCGTGAAATCAAAAACGGTGATATCGTTTGTTTGAGCAATGATCGTGGCACTTGTTTTGGCGGTGCTGTCATCACTCCAAATCTTATGCCAGGTGTAGTAATAATGAGCACCGGTGCTTGGTTCGACCCTTGTCCAGAAACGGGGGCCTGTAGACACGGAAACCCAAATATTCTCACATCGGATATCGGGACATCTAATTTAGCACAGGGCCCAGCAGCTCATACCTGTCTTGTTGAGGTGACACGATGCAGTGACGACAATCCACCCCGCTCCGCATTCAAGCCGCCTATTTTTCAACATCGAAATTGATAGCTTTGTTCAAATCGATGTTGCTTAAATGGATGTGGTTATCAAAGGCCTTTTGCCAACTGACCAGGGCAAGTCGGAACAGATCGTAAAGCAGGCAAAAGCGATGTGTACCGTTGGCAACACATTGTATTGTGACATTACTACAGTTTTAGAATAGGTGCTGTTTGACACAGATTAGGCCAATTGCCCCAGCCTTTCGCGGGGTTTCACTTGAGCGCAGTCGACGAATTAGGAATTTTCTTATGACAGACAAGACTTACTTATCAGTTGCCACGGCAACCTTCATGTCAGAGGGGGATTTTGAAGCCTTTAGGGCAAAAGCCACCACATTTAATTCCGAAAAAGCATTGGCCTATCTTAAAGAGAACGGCCAAAGGAACTTCTCCATCGTCAAAGCTGACGATGACCAATCCGTCCGCGCTATGCTCATCTGGGAATATGAAAACCGAGAAGCTTGGCACCGTTGTCAGGAATTTTGGACTTCGTGGTTCAAGTACGAAGATAATTACGTCGCGAAAGCTACCTTCGTTCGGGGTGAATGTCTTTTTGACTGGGACTAAGGGTAACTTTTATTTTTCAAAGTAAACAAAATACACCTTTATTACTTTTGTAATTGATTTCCATTTATATGGCCCAGTTGAACAGACTTCCAGCGCACAGAAGCGTAGGCAGGGGCAGGATGGTGGTGGTGAGGATGAGGTGCATCATGATTTTGAGATATGTTCCTCAAGAACAACGCCACGATATGCAGTTAGTTGCATTTCGATATCTCCAAAATCCGCTTCCATTTGCTTGAAGATTGGTTGGCATTTTTTGTAAGCCTCTGGATCAGAGTATTCAAACAACCAACCTAATTGGGATTTGCCCTGCTTATTCCAAATTTGCATGCTAGCCCACCGTATAAGGCCGTTGGCTTGCAAATCATCTAAATATTTAGCCCGCGCCACATTCCAACGGAATTTATACAACTCCATCTCTTTCTCAGACTTGAAAACACCTGAGGTGAAATTGATTAGCAATTTTTCCTCCCAAGATTCTCTACCACGCCAACAGCGCGAGCATCATCAGGATGATAGTGGTGAGGATGAGGCGCATGCATATACCTTTTAAGCTTCACTTGGTGAGAGACTTTACAGCGATTCGAATAGCCGCATCAATAAAGCGTGGAAATAATATGTGTTCTGGACAACTTATCTGTACTTGTCCCCGTCCCCACCCGTAGGGTAGCGGGGACGTACCGGTTCGCAAAACTTATGGCCAGTCACGTGGATCTGTGACGGGTTAAGTCATTTCTCTGTTTGTCCAAACAAATTTCTCCTCACACACCACTTGTATTAATGTCATTTTCTGAAGGGTGAAATGGTGGGCGTGTCAGGGGTTGAACCTGTGACCCCTATGGTGTCAACGTAGTGCGCTCCCGCCGAGTCACACCAACGCCACCAGGTATAATAGAAATTTTTACTCATTAAATCATGGGCTTATCATTAAATTTATGTCTGACGTTGTGCTCTAGGACAGAGAGAAATTCCAGTAATTTCCCGTGAATATTAAGCGTGATTGTGACACCTGCGTGACAAGATCTGCGGCAAAAGCTGAGAAATTTATGAGAAATTTCGTGGGCTCTTGTAAATGCATTTGAGTTAGAATTGTGGACGACTATCCTTGACTCAAAAGCATAGAATCAGTCAGAACGCGTGGTCCCCGGGCTTTTCGAAGGTGCCAAAAAGGCGAAAAGACCGGGAGCCTCTTGAGTGCCGGGGACACGACGACATTGAGCCATCTCCAAAAACTAGTTTTGAATTATTTTACGGGTGTTGATGAGGAAGACATAGATCTCATCCTTAGCACCCTTCACGAGAATTGCAGCTTCTCGGTCGAAACTCACGAGGTGAGCCTCAAAGGCCACGTTGAAATAACAGGAATGTTCAAGCTGCTTTGGTCAAAACACGTATTCGTGCTCCACGACAACTTCCACTTTGTTGAAGATGAGAATGGCGAGGATATAGCCGTTCGCTTCCAAGTGACGAATAAGCTGTTTGATGAAACCTTAGTTCATAAGTCCAATTGCAACTTCTTTACCTCCAGGGGCGGAAAGTTCAACTCAATCAGGGTCTATATGTCTGGGGAAAACACCCTTAACAAGAAGACTAGCCAGTGACCAATTAGAGGATTGATGTGTTGGTCAGTTTTTTGCGCATCTGCACTCCGTCTGGAAATAAATGGGCGAGGGTATTCGCCGGCCAAAAATACCCGTTTCACATCTGCATTATGTCTGCACTATGTTTGCAAACTGCAGGCATTGCGATGATATGAGATAAAGCTGAAATATACAGGGATGACGCTAGCAAGCGTCATATATATTTAATTCCAAGCATTTTTATGAAGGTGGAAATGGTGGGCGTGACAGGGATTGAACCTGTGACCCCTACGATGTCAACGTAAGGTACATTACCTGAATGAATATCTCAAATATCTGTATTTGTTTGTTTTAATGAAGCTGCGGAATTATAATCTGAGGTTGTCCCTA
>MDTC01030250.1_pt1 | contig 10581 bp, 17 predicted proteins | sample 811181 | NCBI WGS metagenome assembly MDTC01 (sample SAMN05326644, study PRJNA326480) | marine metagenome | isolation source: seawater | place: Pacific Ocean: North | collected 2011 | reverse complement strand
GAGATTCAACTGTTTTAATGACTCCAAGCCAAGCGAAAGTTGTTGAATGAGGTGAGATACCGACAGTTCATTTCCATGATCTTCTGCCTCCAAGGATGAGGATGCTTCAACAGCGCTCAGCGGAGACTTGGCAATCTCAACACTTTGAACCTCTTCACCCTGAGTGGGATCAAGACCGAGATTCAGCTCAGATGCATCAACAGGTTCCTTGAATGGGAAGCCACCACTGTTGCCAAGACTTTCACCCACCTGCACACCTCAGAGACGAAGTTGCCAATATGCGTGAAACGAACAGGCGCACGACACTTAATTCAGCAAACAAAAACTCTCATTACAAAACTCATCAAGACAGGACAAATAAAACACAATGCTCAACGATTACTGCAACAAATATCCATCCTGACCACTTGTGCTACCGAGCCGCAGCGCAAAAAGAAAGAATTGAAAGCGAGATTGAGATGTAGATCTCCACAACAGACATCATCGCGAAACCGCCAACGGCAGCGTTGAACTTACGCTGTCTGCAGCAGTGATCGATCATTGGCGAGGTCGCCGGCGGCCGCGCTGATCGAAGCCTCAAAGAAAGCTCAGACCTCGATCACCAACTCGTCATGACTCGGTTAAAGATGCAGCGTGAAAATTCCAGCTATCACCGTCCTCTAACCACAGCTCCCAAGTCATCGCCGTTCCATCACGTAGACGCAACCGACCACCAAAGCCGGCAGGAGAGGGTTGGTAGAGATCGGATAGCTCGATAACGGTGTCGCCATCTCGCGTCAGCAACAGTTCAACACGCCGTCCGATTCGTTCGGACAGGTCGTGACGCAGCTCATCAACGGTCATCAATCAGCAACGCTGAAATCAAGCACGAGGTCACCAAGATCCTCCCGGCTGATGGTGAAGGCAAAGCCATCGACCGTGCCACGCCAGACACCTGCAGCAGCATCGGCAGCCGTGCCCTCCAGCCGCTCAACCTTGTGATCGAAGAGAACAGAAAAGCAGTGAGACGCCACACGAGCAGCCTGGTCCTCATCCATCTCATCGAGCTCATGCCCCTGAACGGAACATCCTTCCAGCAGTTCGGCATCAATCACATTGCCGCCACCAACGTCGGCGACGAGAGCCTGCAACCCGGCAAGTTCGCTGTTGTCTGTCATGTCGTCATTGTCCACGAAGGACAGGCCTTAACAAGGAAGTGCAACAGGGTTATAGCCATCAGATGACGTAAGAATCAGCCGGAGACGAACCGATACAGCGCCCGGCGCAGAAATCATGGCTCCAGACGATTTTGAAAACGGATCATTCCTGCAGATCAGCGCACGAACCCGAGCACACCGGCAAGGCCACAGATCCCAATAAACACAAGGGGGGAAATTTTTGTCTTCAAAACAAAGAAGCAAACCATGAACGAGAGTCCGTAAGCGATCAAGCTGTGATTGGCTGTTCGCAGGATCGTGACGCTCACAGAGAACAGGATGCCGAGCGTCACTGGCCCGAGCCCCCTTTCAAAAGCCATCCGCCATGGAGAGTCACGCCAGCGGTTCCAATAAACCGATGCAATCAGCATGACCACTGTGGAGGGCAGCAGAATGGCAAGCTCTGCTGAATATCCAGTAACTAGAGCCCACGCCGGTCCGTGCTTCCAGCCCGCTCCAAGACCCAGAAGACCCACAAACATGGAACTTGGCCCAGGTGCTGCCTCGGCCAATCCATAAAGGTCAGAGAATTGACGATTGGTGAGCCAGCCGAATGTTTCCACGACCTCATGGTGATAGGCCTGCAGGAGAGTGTTACCCCCACCAATCGAAAACAATGAAAGCTTGAGAAAGGTGCACACCACATGCCACCAGGTATCGATCGCAGTCATCGACGTTGTCCTCGAGGCCAGTACAAACTCATCGAAATCGCCCCTGAAACCAGGACCACTGGAATCAAGGGAAACTTAAAGCCCTGAAGGCAGACAAAAACAATCCCCGCAATAGCCAGGGCAAGATAATCTTTTTTATAGACATCCAATATTTTGAATCCCATGGACAGTGCCATGCCTGCGGCAGCGGCAGCCAGGCCAGCAAGAAGACGGTTGACCTCAGAGATGGCACTGACCTGAAAATAGATCAGGCCTAAAACCATCAACAAAGTAAAAGGAAAAAGAATGATCCCAGCTATTGCAGCCAAGGATCCAGGAACACCTTTAAAAATTGAGCCGATGTATACCGACATATTGATCTGATTCGGTCCTGGGAAAAGACGCGCAACAGTCAATCCCGTGACAAACGATTCAGACGTCATCCAATGACGTCGCTCAACAATGATCCGGTGACTCCAGAGTGACATTCCTCCACCAAAGGCAGAGAAAGCAACCTGCATCATGCAAACAAAAAGCTCAAGGAGACCTGGGTTTGCAGTTTGCTCCAGCTGCAAACCGGTGTCGGTGGTATCACTCATGAATAAAATTCGGATCCGGTGACAATTCCCCATGGTCATGCAGGGAAGGATCGAGAGGATCGGGGGCGATGTAGTCCTTAGCTTCATGCCAATCGGACTCAAAGATTTGGCAACAGCGTGCAATCACCTCTGGCGCATCTGTTTCCATTCCCAACTCTCGACGAATATCAAATGCACTCCTATCAATATTCATTGACCCAATTACAGCCGATTTCTTGTCAACAATGATCATCTTGGTGTGCAGCTTAAGGTGTTTCTGCCGGCGAATTTTCACCCCGAAACGCGACATTACACGTAAATTTCCGAATGTATCGTAGATATCCCAGTCGGAAATCCCATGTTTGCCACCACACAACAGGTGTACCTTGACACCCCTTACACAAGCTTCAACAATCCGATCAAGAATGACGGCATCAACAAATTTGGGATGTTGGACCCATAAATGCGTCGTTGAGGAATCAATCAGCTTCGCCAACTGACCACGGCTATGCAGATTGCTCCACACAAGCCCAACCGTTAGATCAGGCTTGAATTCAACATTGTTCCAATCAGCATCAAAACCAGCAATAACCTGCTTTATCGCATCTTTATTATAAGTTACTAACCCGTGATCTCTTGTTTGAGTGAAGTATTTTTCAGCCAAATTAAATGTAGCAACTAAAGCAAATTCATCATCAACAACAATTGATTTTTCATGAGTCACCGGGAAGGACTCACTCGTCCAGCGCACATCAATCCCTGATTTCTTAAAAAGTTCAAAAGCCTCGTCATTCCATCGATCCCCACCCGATGTGTGAGGGTTCAACATGATCTGCACTTTCACCCCACGATCATGGGCATCCTGCATCGCCTTGATCACAGCAGGAGCCTGCAGCTTGAATTGCTTGATACGCAAGCTCTTTTTCGCCGACGCGAGCAGATCAAGAACCGCCTGCTCACCGTCATCAGGCATCACAAGCAAACGTTGTTGATGCCCGAGACTCGTGACTCCAGTAGCCATATCGCCTTCCCGTTTAAATTGGCAGTATTGACTCTTACAAACTAGCCACAAGAAAAAATCTGGCCAAGTGTCCTTTGGAAGCGGAATCGGAATATTTATAGCACCACATCAAATTTGAAAATTTGAAAACCATAGCTCCAATACAAATCGGATGCCATGGACATGGCAATGACAACCAATAGCCCATGACCCTTTGATGATCAAAAGATCAGATCAGCGAAATCATCATCAACGGATGAACCACAGGCACGAGCTACGCAACAACCACATTCCTATGAGTTAACAAGTGATGTACTCATTGTGAGCACAACACAAAGGAATGACCGATCATCGATTGTGCTGCCAACTTGAACAAACCACCTGGAAGCATTTCATGCCCACTGTGTCCTGTCGGTATAGCGGCGAACTGCGATGTGAAGCCATCCATCATGGCTCTGGTGCTGTGTTGTTGACCGATGCCCCGGTCGATAACGCTGGCAAAGGGGAAGAGTTCTCGCCAACCGACCTACTAGCCACATCGGTGGCAACCTGCATGCTCACCATCATGGGAATCACGGCTAAGAGCAGGAAGTGGTCCATTGAAGGGAGCACTGCCGATGTCGACAAACTCATGAGCGAATCAAGTCCCCGCAAAGTGGAGAAGCTGCGAGTGCATCTGAAACTGCCCCAGCAACTCAGCGACGAACAGCGCGCACTGTTGCAACGCGTTGCAGAGCAATGTCCCGTAAAGCGGAGCCTTGATCCTTTGATTGAACTGGAGCTGATCTGGAGCTAATCACAACGTCAAACCCTGCGCCAGCACTGCCGGCAGGGCAGTATCAACGCTGAGGATGCGTTCGCCCAGATGGACCCGCTGTGCCACAACCGATGTCGCAAGCTCGATTTCAAAAGGCACAAATCCTCCCTCCGGACCGATCATGACCAGAGCAGGTACCGCTGGGGTCTGCGACAGGGACATTGGGGCTCCCTTGTCGGTGATCCAGCAGGGACGGCCGTTGCAAAGCTGAGGCAACTGGTCCTCCAGAAAGGGGCGGAAGCGTTGATGGCAGTGCACCACCGGAGCGATGGTGTCCTGCGAGCGTTCCATCCCCGCAACCAAAGCCTCCTTGAGTTTTGCCTTCGACAGCAAAGGGGACTGCCAATAACTTTTGTCGACCCTGGCACTGTTGATCAGATGCAGATTAGAAACTCCAAATTCGGCGACAGTTCGCAAAATTCGCCGCAGCATTTTCGGTCGAGGAAGTGCCAAAACAATGTCGAAGCGATGCCTAGGGGGCGGTGATTGCATCAACTGCACCGTCAAGGTCACACCCGCATCATCAATGACATCGACCCGAGCCTTCCCCTGAGCACCGCCGAATAACCCAACCCGAAGCGTGTCCCCGACAACCGCTCGCAGAACCGAACGGATGTGTTGAGCTCGGCGACCATTGGCCAAAAAGCAGCTGGTTCCTGACCAGGCATCATCGGCATAAAGCAAGATCAGATTCATGCTGATCGTTGATGAAAGGCTTGGAGATTTGCATTCCCGGTCATCAATTGCATGCAGTCCGACAGTCTCCGGTCAAGAACAAAAGCGGTGAACCGAACAGTTCAGCTCGGCAATCACACCCTCCGATGAGTTGATGATCTGGTTTCAATCGTGGACAGTATCACTATGCAGAATACGCAAAACAGCAACAGAACAAACACGCTCAAAGACTCTGAATCACTGCTGGACTTGCTCAGTGAGCGCCTACTCCTCTGGGATCGTCAGGACGCGGCGCATGCAGCCGGTGAATGGCATCAGACACTTACTCTGGAGCAATCCATTCGATCCATCTCCCCTCGTATCCGACAGGCCATGGGTCTTCTCGTGAGCACACGAGACGGGAGCTCTGAACTTTGAGGCTGAGTGATGTCGTCGCCAATCATGGCTTTGCTCCATGCAACCTGGGGACAATTGACAATGCACGTCTCTACCAACGCGAACACGACGATGGGGTCCTGGAACTGCTCTGCATTCAGAAGATCGGAGCCGAGATGCGAGTTGATCGTCAACCGCTGATTCCCCTTGTCATCGATGGACAACTCACCATGCCTGTTTTTCTTCCGGTAGGGAACGCAGTCTCAGATCAGCGCATACCGACGGACCGCCTTGAGGACTACCTCAACACCACTCTCTGATCGCTAACGACAGTACGCCGCGATTTCTGTTGTCGGCTGGCAGATCGCCCTCAGAGAGGGACCTTGTTCCAGACCATCACGCAGTGCTGAAACAACGCGTTTAGCAATCCTGTCCAGAGTCAGCTTGCGTTGTTGTGGGTCGCGCAATCCCCGCTCCAGAGCCCCCTCAAGCTTGCCAATTTCCAACATCGACACACCCCTGCGAGGTGCGCCCAACATGCCGCGATAGTCGTAGGGATAAGCCCCAAATTCCTTCGCTAAGGCTTCGTCCATCACAGAAAAACCGAACGCGACGGCTGGGATGATTCCCGCTCCAATGCCATGTGGTGAGTAGGCGTCGTAATGGATTTCCATGACGTAGCCCCCCTCCGACGCGTGTTGTTGACCCACGGACCAGTTGGTGCGTGGATCCTGCACATTACGGATGGTGCGTACACCGGGGTCATAGAAGCTGATGTTCAGACCCTGCTTTGTGCCTTCAGCCACCACAGCCCTAGCGGTGCGCAGGTTCCAATAAAGCTCGTCCGTGATGCCCGATTGCATCGGAGCCGCTCCAGCAACACCGACCGCCCAGCCTGGTGTTCCAGAGCCATACATGCGCTGCGAATCGGCATGACCCGCCAGAACCAAAATCGACAACCCCTCCTTGGGCATGCGGTCACCGACCCAGTTCTTGCCACGGCCAGGCGTCAGAGGAAGCCGCGGAAGCTGTAGCCGCGACTTCTCAGGTTGCACCGGTTTCATGCTGTCAAGCAATTCCATCAAGCCGGCACCTGATACCGGAGCAGGAAGCAGCAGGAAGCCCCCTAGGAGCCAAGCGATGCGACGCATGGGATTCAACATGGTTGACCATGGTGCCTGGATTGGCTCAATCCGTCACCCCCTCTTGGATGATCCAAGAGCTCAAGCAATCCACCCCAGCAATCATCAAGACAAATGTTGCTATCTCAAGAGCAGGAACCAACCCAATGACATGGCTGATCTGAGCGCACTGTTGATGGCATTGATTTGGCCAGGAGTCCTTCTCATCTCAGTACTGGTCATCAGCAGGACCATGCTCGTTGTGGCAAGGAGTGGAATCCGCGTAGAAATTTTCACCCGTGAGCCGATTCTGATCAGTACAGGACGCGCACCTCTTCGCGCAGAAGTTGGAAAAGTCAGGATCTGATCCTGTTGATTCGCACCGATCACAACCCAGCCCGGATCCCCCCTGAAACGCCAACCAAGGCGTATCAAAAGACACTCATAATAGGCACGCTTGCACTGTTATAACCACAGCAATCCAAGGTGCATTCCTGAATCGCTGCACCAGCAACCGATATGGCGCAGGCCGAAGAAAATTTATCAAAACTGGCCACATCGGTTATTACGCTAAAAAAATCAAGCCAACACAGGATTATCACGAACGACAGTAAAAACAGAAACCTTCAACTTAACGTAGTGGATGGTTTTATTCGGCTTTTCTGTGTCAACGAAAGCAAGAATAATTCAACTGAATCTACACTGGCGTTAATCCACTCTGGAACAGTCAGTTCATTTTCTTGGAACAATCACCGCAGACTGATGATTGAAGCCCTAGAAGCATCTAAAGTTGAATTCAACCCAAAAGAGCGACCCATCAATACCCACCATTTCCTGGAAAACTGGATGCTCGACCTCTACGAAATCAAGCAGCCAGCTGACAGCTTGGAACGATTGATCAAACTCTTCTTGCTGCTGGCCAAATCAAATAATGACCAGAATCGCACCCCTAGACAAACCCTAATTTCGGGCCTGTCGCACCGACGCATCGGCGAAATCATCAGCAGCACCAGACCGACAATCAGTAGACACCTTGGATGGATGCAACGTCAGAAACTCATCGAGGTAGATATCACAACAAAAACAATGCGACTCAACCTTGTTCAACTGCAAGCCAAGCAGGATGAGCTTTTCGCTCAACCGCGCCCGCACTTGCACTGACCGCCTTTCCATTTCGAGCACTTGGACTTTTTACAACCTTTCTTTTTCTGAGGCTGATGAACCGTCACGATCCAAGCTGCTGAGAATGCATCTCATTATACAGCGTTGATCAATCAAGACACCAGCACCAATCGAAAGACTCGACAACCCATGTACATTTGATACATAGGTAGCTTGTTTTCATGCATACGGATCCCTCACAGCACGTTCAACTGCAGGTCGGCCCTTCAGGTCGAGCCATGGCGGAGTCAATGGACCCGGCGCTGCTGGAGGGGTTTCAGGCGCACTTCAACATGGAGCGTCAGGCCCATGCGACATATTTTGGCGCTGCTATCTGGATGGGGGAACGAGAATTACGCGGCTTCTCCAATCACTTCATGGATGAGGCAAAAGGAGAACAAGAGCACGCAGCGAAGGTTGCTGACTACCTGATCGCACGCGCACAATCACCCGAACTACAGGCTCTCGAAGCTCCTGATCAATCCTGGGGATCGATCATCGACGTGATGAGCACAGCCTTTCTGACGGAACGAGACGTGACGACATCACTCCAACAATTACTAATGGCTGCAGAACAAGTCTGTGACACACGCAGCACTGTGTTTCTTGAAGCGATGGTGGAGGCACAAATCAAAGCCGAACATGAAGCCGCTCATCTGCTCGGACGAACAAAGTTCGCTGACGGTCAGGCTGCTGCAGTGTTAGTCATTGACAACGAACTGACAGAGGGTGTCGCGCACCCTGCCCAGCTTCAGTAATCAGTTCACCGAAGATCGGATTTTCGCGACTGCCCGCCTGGCGACTTCACTGGCAAAATCCAATGCCAAGGGATCCAGAACGGACTCGCGATCCATTCCTGCAATCAGCTTCTGAAGCTGCTTGAGATGTGCTGTTAGCTGACACTGCTCAGAGCGCAATCGCTTAAGAAGTGTCTGATTCAGGCAAAAATTGCACTGTTGGTGGATCTGAAGACTCCGCCTAGAGCAACGCTCTGCATCACGACAGAGCGTTGCCAGGAGATTGCTGCTCTGGCAGTGGATCACAACCATCAGAGATGGGTCAGGGGAGCGGTGCTGATCATGTCGATTGAGAAGTTCATGGTGAATTCACCACCCGAACAGTTCATCGGATCCACATTCCTCCACTTAGAGACCTGACGGGTCGTGGTGACGCGCGTGGCTCCGATCAGCTCTCCAAGTCGGTCATGGGTGAGGCGAAAAGGCAACTGGAAGCAATCGCTGCATCGCTTGCCAAGACGATTGACCAACAGCGAGAAGAGAGCATGAAGTCTTTGCTCGGCCTGTCCGAGGTGACGGATGCGCAAAAGCTGCAACGTCCACTCATTCACTGCATCCATACCGACTTCATCGTCAGATGAAACGCTGCGAGCCAGGCGAAGATCAGTGAGGGCTTCCACGCAGATGCCTTCGCTACAGAGGCGGTCAGTCCTCAGGCGATCTCCAGCCTGAAGGAAAGCCAGAGTCATGCCCTCTGTTTCTTCACAGGGGCAGTACACACGGCAGAAGCCTTCATGGACCTCAAGAATGCTGCCTTGGCCAGCAGAAGCCGGGTCGATCAACACGGTCTGGTGACGAGGCATCGTCATCAATGCCACGGGAGCATCGGGAAGAAACCGGTAAGCCGAAAGAGTCATGGACGGATAACGTCCTGCTATTGAGAATCGATCTCGACTCTAGAAGCAAAACTGGCCTTCATGCAAGCGATTCTCAGAAGCAGTAGGAGGTTCCTTTGAGCCATTTGCTACGAAGAGGCCCAACAAGACGTGATCTGCGAGGTACGAATGGCACTTGTGCAACCGACCAGATCCCACTGGACAGCTACAAACACCGCGATTCGAGCGATCCCTGCAACGTTGCAGGAAAGGGGCATCGAAGCCAAGCCAGACACTGCCGATGGGCCGTAGTACCTCTTCACAAACGAGCCTCACGCGTCTGCAAATCACCATCAACAGGTACGCGAACTCACTTGCAGCTCACCGTTGCAAGAACAGTCAGCCTCCTGAGGAGCGATCCTCATCAGCACTTGAGTCCTGCCTGACCCGCTGCTAAGCACTGACGCTCCATGCACTGAAGCTTCCATGCACTGACGACGCCAACACAAAAGAAGGGGGAATCATCAAAGAAGGAATCCACACATTTGATACCAAAACAGCACAGAGGTGCATTTCGCTACGTACGAATGTTGAGCATGAATCCAGAAGCATTCGTTCATACAAGTAGACATTCCGCACCCAATCCAGCTCGATGGATCTGCCGGAACAATGCCATCACGGATGCCGCAAAGCACAGGCAGTTGCACTACAGAACTGGTGCATGGGTCAGCTCTCTAAGCTCACACTTCAGGGACGTGAAAATGATGCCCGAGCTTTAACGCAAGAGCACCTTGAGACCTTGATTAAAGTCGATATCAGTGAAATTATGTGGATGCAAATCAAGAAATTCAACTAAGATTGAATACAAAATCTAGCAAAAACAAGTATTGAAGTTCAAACGAGTATGTCTGTTAAGTCATCTCTGAACAGGACTTGAGTTTATGCCTAAAACTGATCTGATCGTTACGCTTGACTTATACGATGACAGTCAAAAATGCTGCAATTCAAGGTTGTCTGCACAAGTGAAGTGCAGACAACCTTCAGCAGATCAGAACGAGAAGGTCACACCAGTTCCGATGTGATGATTCCAACCCTTGCCGCCCTCAGAGCCCCAGTCTTCGGAGCTATAGACAGGTTCCCAGTGCGCGAAGAGCGCAATGGTGTCTGTAATTGGGTATTCCAGCTCAAGCTCTCCGCCCCAATCGGTGCGAGTGGAAAGACCTGAGTAGCTACCGGGTGAATAGAAACGCGGACCAGCCGAAAGCGTGATATTTAGTTGGTCAACATTGAAACCAAGACCAGGCCAAAGATCGGTGTAATTACCGATATAGGTGCCATCAGATTCCCAACCAGTCCTGTTTTCAACGGAGATGAAAACGCCATCAATCACATCTTC
>MDTC01245534.1_pt1 | contig 10582 bp, 3 predicted proteins | sample 811181 | NCBI WGS metagenome assembly MDTC01 (sample SAMN05326644, study PRJNA326480) | marine metagenome | isolation source: seawater | place: Pacific Ocean: North | collected 2011 | reverse complement strand
TGGTAAACTCTACGATAAATATCACCACAGATTTAGTGATAGAGAAGAGTTTGAATTTGATGAAGACATCTACTGTGATGTAATTTACTTCCGTCAATTTAATGATCTACCGTTTGTATTTCAAGCACACATTACTGCCAAAGCTGCTAGGAAAGTAGCTGTTAAATTAATTGGTAGTGGTGAATTGATTCAAATTCTAGCTGCTGATGAAGAGTTAACTAAAGCAGCAGTGATTCAATACGAAACACGTCAAAGTGATTACTCCATATTTGGTTGGCGTGATAATCAAAATCACTACAACAGCTATCAACCGTATAACGCACTTGCACGATGACAACACTTACCCAGAAAATACCAAACTTGTTGGGTGGCATTAGCCAACAACCAGATGTTAAAAAGTTCCCAGGAGAAGTTCGTACATGTATTAACGCTTTCCCTGAGTATGCTCTGGGTTTGATGAAGCGTCCTGGTTCTAAAGTAGAAGCCTTGTTAAGGGGGTCTGCTTTGCCCGGAGCTAGTGCTGCTACCCCAAGCGGTCAAAGCGCCGTCACGAGGCACTACGGGGCCACAGAGAAGTGGTTTGATATTAACGTAGATGGTGTACCGTACGTTGGTCAGATCAACGATTATCACTACGGACTTCAAGGAACTATTGTAGGAGGTAGTGGTTACACAGATGAGATTTATAACAACGTACCGTTAACTGGTGGTACAGGTAGTGGAGCTACAGCTAATATTACTGTTTCTGGTAATGCTGTTACCGCTGTTGAGATTGTAAATCATGGTACCGGTTATGCAACTGGTGATGTACTATCAGCAGATGATTCTAATTTAGGTGGTGGAGGCGGATCTAATTTTACTTTCACTCTTACACGTGGAAGTACCGACCATCTGAGTTTACAGCTGTGGTTTAAAGATAGTGGTATTCCACGTGCTGTCAATTTAGACAACTACATGGAAGCTAGTTACATCTCTAGTGGTTCCTGGTCAAATTACCAAACTCAAATTAACGCTGAAGCCGGAGCACTTGTTGCTAAAATTGGTGGTCTTTCTACTTTTCAAACTGAACAGAAAAATTATTACACAAATTATCAGAACACAATTGATAATTTAAATAACATTTTTAGAGTAGATACTACTTACGATAGAGGTGAAGTTTTTCAATTTATCTACAACGGTGTGTTGCAAGATGAAAATGATAACATTAGCTTTATTACAGATGGTGAAGTAATGACAGGCAATATGCCTATCAGCCAAGCCACTGGTGATGTAATTCTACAAAGCAGTACATTAACAACACTAGCACTTACAGCATCTGGATCCGGGTATCAAAACTCAGCACAGTTGGGGTTTAATGGTAGTGGTACGAATGCTGCAGGTACTTTAACTCTTTCAAATACTGGTTCTTTTGTTGAAATTGATGTAGACAACCCTGGTTTAGGTTACACTCTCCCTCCACTTGTCAGCATTTCTAGTACAGTTGACCCCGCCTTTGCTGCAAAATGTCATCCCAAAGCACGTCTTACTACAGACGGTACTGGTAAGGTAAGGGATATTCAACTAAACTATGGTAAAGAAATTAGGCTAGAAACTGGTAAAGTTTTTTTTGAAGAGATTGCCCGTAATGAATCTGATGAGAATATTTCTGTAGCTGAGTTAGATGCTACTGAAGTTCTTATGCATCAAGGGACTGGAACACCAATTGGTCCAGGATGTGCGGTAACCGAATATAGCGGACTTGGTACTGGAGACCATCTAAGTTTGGCAATGCCTGAAGCTGGTATTCACTGGGATACTAGTTCTCATAACAGACCAAGAATTATTATTAAAGGCCAAGATCTCACAAATGTTCATACAATACGAGTCTATGGTGTAACAGGTGATGAATCGAATGGTGGTCCGCTACCACAACTACAAACTACTTGGGTTCACAAAGGATCTAATCCTGAGTGGGTTTCATGTAGCTTTGTTGATGAAAATGATCACGATGTAGACGATTATACAAACATTAGTTTTGACAGAGATAATTCATATCTTTTACGTAATGCTCACTATGATGAGTTTACATTTAGACAGCAACCGTCATATGATGCAAGTACTTGGAAGCAATGGTTAAGGGATCATGGTCCGCAATCAGATTCACTACCTAAATATATCGGTCGTAATCATCTTTCTCCTGAAGACCGTCAATATGGTTATACTGATGTAGTTGTTCCAGCTGAGTGGAAAAAGGCTAACGTTAATTTAATTTTTTACTATTGGGGTAGAAGTGACAACGGTCGTTATGCTCTTAGTACAGTTCATCTACTAGAAACTTTACCAGCAACTCTCCCAGACTCAACGCTTACTTTAACTAACAGTCCTATTAAACGTGTAGACTGTACGTTATGTCATATCAGTAGTAATAATCCACTGCAAGACAACCCAGCTCCAACTACTGAGGCTACTGCACGTCTTATTCTTAATAAAAGCGTCAGCTCAGTTACTTTAGATAATGTTGGTAGTGGTTATCAAGATGGCGTACAAACTACAACTACAGTTTCTGCTCCGTGTGTAGATAAACTAATTCTTAGTAATCCAGGTCATGATTACGAAACAGCTCCAACTATCGATATAAGTGGTAATGCTACAGCTGCACTTTCTTTGACATCTAACGGTAGATTTAAACGTTTTGATGTTACAAACCAAGGTAGTGGATATACTTCAGTACCAACGGTAACACTTGGAGGTAGTCTTGCTGGTAGAGAAGCTACAGCAACAGTAGTTGGCAACCAAGTAACTGAAATTACACTTACTCCACAGTCTGTTGATACAACAGCTTTAAACACCGTTCATTCATTGATAGATAATGCAGCTGTTCGAGCTGCTGGTAACGGCACTGAAACTGAATACACAGGTACAGATCATGGTAGTGCAGCTGGTGGATTTAACGTAGGTAGTCACATTAAATTTGGTGTTGCTCAAAATGGTGGAGGACACGCTGGTCTGGTTACTAATGCTTTCAATACAGTACTCTGTGATCGTATCAGACTTACCGCAATTTGTGGTCAACCAGATGGATCAAATGGTGGTGGTTTTGAACGAAACCGAGGTAATGACAATCTAAGCCCATTTGCACCTTGGCCTACTGGAAGTAATTGGATTTCACACTCAGGCGTTCTTTGGGAGTATCAAGTTGTACCAGATGGTGGAACTTTTGACGCTACTGATGAATCTCTTTGGACCTCTGGTGGAATCTTGATTGAAGAAAAACAGGAAACTGATCACCCTGTTGGTCTCACTACTTATACTAGTGAACTACCTGTAGCGGCACGAAACAAAACAGTTCATATAAGATTACGTCAATATTACTATACTGCCACAAGTTCGCCGGCTTTAACTGTATTAGCTGAAATCGGTATTACTAAAATTGAATTGCTGGATGCAATTGATTACAAAACACCACAAAATATTGAAGATACAGCAACTGTAACTTTTACAGGTGGTGGTGGTGTTGATGCTGCTGCTTCTATGGTTCTTGGACACCAAGTAGAGTCAGTTTCTGTTACTGCAGTTGGTTCTGGTTATACAGCAGCACCTGTTGTTTCGTTTAGTGGTGGTAGTCCTGCTACTTCTGCTGTAGCTGCACCACTCATTTCTGGTACAGGTGCTACAGTTGATACTACGTTTACACAAGTCTTTGAAGGTGATATTACTGATCCAGGTCTTGGTTACCTTTCAGCAACTGGTACACTTTCTGGAGGTGGAGGTTCTGGAGCTACTGCTACTATATCAGCACTTAACGGTAAAGTCAGCCACATCGCTGTGACTGGTGGTAACGGGTTGTATACTTCTAATCCAACTCTTGCAATTTCTGCACCCGACTTATCAGGCGGTACTTCATTCCCACGCTTTGCTAGTAACGATGAGTTTGATGAATTTGTCGAACAAGGTACTGGTGATGTATTTAAAATCGGTATCGAAAGAACAGATGACTACCCAATTCTAATTGACTCCTATCCAAAAGGTTACAAAGTTTGGGAAATTCTATCTTTAGATAGAGCGGATGACCCAGACGGTACTGCGTTAAGAGCATACGAAACAAATACCTACGATCCAGCAGAAGATACTTACGATAATTTAGTAACCGCTTATAACACAGCTATTACTAATACTGATAATGCTTATCCTACATTTGATACTACCAAACTTCCCCTAAACGGTGCTAGTAATTACTTTGTAGATGATGTTGTTGGTGGTGGAGCAAAGGTAGATTTGTCGGAATTAAAAATTGTAACTTTCCAAGACACTACGTTTATCCTTAATCCAAGGAAAAAGGTTGAATATACAACTGATAAAACACCTATTGCTAAATTTGACGAAGGTTTTATTTTCTTTAAAGTCCTTTCAAATGGTGATTTTGAAGTAAAAATTACGTTGTTAAATAATGATGCTGACGGTAACGAACCTCATGAAGATGGTTACACACGTACAATTGATACAACATTTGCGACAAGTGGTGTACTTACCGGATCTTCAACGCATAACTCATCTACAAATACTGTAGAAGAGCATTTAACAGACCTGGAAACTAGCTTTACATCTGGCTATACAGATTTTAGCAATGATTTTGATTTTATCCAATCTGGTAATGGTATCTATATTGCTACTAAAGGTGCGTTAGCTAATCGTCAATTTGAACTCGTCGTTAGTGGACCTACTGAGGATTCTATTGATACATTGCGTCATGAAATTAACGACATTAGCCAACTGCCGATTCAATTAAAAGAAGGTTATAAAGTAAAAGTTGTTAACAGCTTACAAGCTAATGCTGATGACTTTTATGTTACTTTTAGAACTGAAGAATCTGGTAATGATTATAGCGGTGGTACTTGGGAAGAATCTAATGGACGAGATATTCCATATAAGATTGACGCCAATACTATGCCACATGCGTTGACTGTTAATTCAGATGGTAGTTTTTCATTTGGTCCTTGGCCACATTGGGATGAAAGACAAGTTGGTGATGAATTGACGAACCCAACTCCTGAATTTATTACAACAACTGGAGCCAACCGTTACATTAAAGACATGTTTGTCTATCGTAACCGTCTTGGTTTCTTGAGTCAGGATTATGTAAGCCTTAGCCGTGCTGGTGAGTTCTTTAATTTCTTCACTAAATCTGCAATTGCTGGTGCTGATGATGACCCAATTAACATCTCAGTGTCTGACGTTGATACACCAAACCTTGCATATGTTAGCAAGGAAGCAGCTGGTCTGCTGATTTTTGGTGATACTGGTCAGTACCTGTTGTCTACGGACTCCGATGTACTTGCACCTACTACTGCTAAGATTAACAAAGTATCTGGTTTTAAATCGGATATTAAAAACCCATCACTTAGCTTGGGTGGTACTACTGCCTTTGTTTCCAAAACAGTTAGTTCAACTAAGATGTTTGAACTACTGAAAGTTAGCAGTATTCAACCTCCTGATGTTATTGAACAGTCACGTACTGTACCAGAACTGATACCTACTACAGTTGATTCAATTGTTGGATCACCTGACCTTGGACTTGTTTCATTTGGTACCATCGGTACAACTGACCTTTATCATTTTAACTATTTACGGGTAGGGGATCGTGAAATTGGTAGCGCTTGGTATCAGTGGGAGTTGCCTGGTAATCTGCTACACCAATTCTTCGATACAAATGAATACCATGCAGTTATTAGAACTGATACAAACGATACAGTAACGGTTTCATTTGATGTAGCTCAAACTTCTATTGCTGGTGTTTTGACTTTAGATAGTGGTAAAAAGACTGATCTTGTACTTGATGTTTATGATGATAAACCGTTAATTACCTACACCGGTATCAACGCACAAGGTATCTTAGAAGATAAAACTAAAATCTATTTACCTACTGGTAAAATAAATAATAAAAAACTAGTAGTAGTTATGTATAGTAATCGTTCCCAAATCTTTGATGAGGAAGCTGTTACTATGACCGAACACACTGACCCTATTCATGGTAAGTATATTGAAGTAGATGGTGACTGGCGTGGCTCAGATGTGTTTGTTGGGTATAAATACAACATGTCTGTGGAACTTCCAAGATTCTACTTTAAAAGAGTACAGAACGAACAGATTAACACTGATGTCGATGCTGATTTAATTATTCATAAATTGAAAGTTAAAACAGGATTAACTGGACCTATTACTTATAAGATTAATATTGTAGGTATTCCTGAAAGGTCTTCTACATATACGATTACTCCATCTGGTCAATATAATCTAGATGAAGTTAATATGACAGAAACTGGTACTCATGTGGTTCCAGTTTATCAACGTAACGATAACACTATTGTTACTATTGAAAGTAACACTGCATTCCCGGCGACCATTGAATCCATTAATTGGGAAGGTCGATACGCCACAAATTTCTATAGGAGAGCTTAATGGTCGCACTTGCACCTTTACTTGGTACTTTTGCACTGAATGCAGCGCCGTCACTACTTAACAGTTTATTTGGTAACGACGCTGCTAACAGGCAGAAAGAGCAACAAAAACAACAACTTAAATTAGCCCACCATCAAAAACAGATGGGCATGATTAATTCGTATAGGCAGGCGGTTCAACGTGTCAACATGATGAATGACGGCATTGTTGCCGCCTATACGGATAGAGTAAATACATTTCAAACAAACCTGGGTATCCTTGGAACTCAAGAGAGCATGGCATATGAAAGTGCTATGCGGCAGACCTCTGAAGAAGTTAGCCAATACCTAGTTGAGAACCTAGAACTAATGAAAAGTTATGTTCAATCATCTGGTAGACTCGCTGCTATGGGAATTAATAACCAATCAGCTCAACTACAAGAGTTAAAGAACGGACTTGGCGGTTACCTGACATCTCAACGCAACCTGAAGAAGGGTGTGGTTAATGATTTGAAGAGTATTGGTAGAACAATTGATAAAGTCGGCTACATGGCTGGTCTACAACGTGATGCTATGTACGCACCTGTTAAGAAGGCACCACAACTAATGCAAGCACCTACTATGGGTGCACTACCAAGGTGGAGAACACCATCCGCTTTAAAACAAAGTGGTCTTAAATTCAGTGATGTAGCACCTGGACTCATTCAGGCAGGTTTCTCTGCAGTCGCTAGTGAAGTAGTACCGAACCTGTTTAGTGGTGGAGGTGGGAATGAATCATTAGGAAGTGTTGGTAGCTATGGTCGTAACTATTCAACAGATACATCACTACTTGCAGGGTGGTAATCAATTAATTTGAACAACAATGACAACACAGCAAACTGTATTTCCTATCAAGGTAGGGTACAAAGCGGATCAATATGATCTTGGTATGATCGGTGGTAAACTACTGCCAGATACGTCTGGACAGATCACCCAAGACTACCAAAGGAAACTTGATTCGCAGAAGATGCAACATGCTCTCGATAACACTATTCGAGAGTTTGAAGATTACAATCGAAAAACTGCTCTTGCGTATTCTACGCCGGAGGAGACATTTTTAAGCAAACTTGCTCCCTATGCTCCCACCATTAATAAACTGATTGGTGAAGTAAAACAACGCAGGGAAGAAGCTCGTAAGAAAGAAGCAGAAGAAGTTGCTTCTATCCACCTTAACAACGCTTTGTATAGTGGTGGTGCTTTCCAAGATATGCAAAATCAAGGAGAGATTGCCCAACAACTCGCTGATAAAGCAAGTGCTGAGGGTAAGTCATTTAACGTTGTAAAACAGTTGAGTGATCTTGACCCAAGACAACAACACTATGCTGCTGCTTATCTGACTAAGAATGCAGCAGATATGCACGATCATGCTCTTAAGAGCTACGCATCCAGTAATGAGCTGATTGAAGTCCCAGATGGTAAGGGAGGTTTGAAACGGATTGCGATTTCTCAAGCTAATACGCGAGAGGAATACGCTGCTGTTGTTCAATCCTTCAACACACAGTTTGAAGAAACCGCTGGTATTGCTCAACTACCATTGGAGTTGCGTCAGAACTACCGTCGTCAAGTAGCAGATAACAATCAAAAGTTCTTGTCTGCTCGCTACAAGCGTGCTGATATTGACTCTGGTATTGCTGCTCGTCGCACTGCTCTGAAAGCAGTGATTGGTGGTGCTTCAGTTGTTGATGGTGTGCGTATCTATGCTCGCACTATGGATACAGAGGGTAAGGTACTTGGACTTGCTGGAGCTTGGGAGCAGTTCTCAAAAGATATGTATAAACTTGCTTCTGAAGGTAACCTGACCTGGGAGCAGTTTGAGTCAATGCGTACAGCTCCTGGTATTCAAAACCAAAATCGCTTTATTGACGATCCTAAAGAAAAGGGTTGGGTCTTTAACCATATCGCCAAAGGTATGCGTGCCTACGATAAGGAGATGACTCAAGTTAAAAAAGAGCGTGACAAGGGAAAAGCTGAAATTATTGTCGATGAGGTTCGTAAAACCTACGAATATGGTCAACAAGTAAACGTACCGTCTGAGAAGACGATTGCTGAAGTTGATGCTCAGCTTCGTCAACTTGGTGTACACAACCATCCGTGGGTTAAATACTGGACAAACGGTAGGAGCCAAGATGATGTGTTGATTAATAATCAAGTTGATCAGCTGAAATTTAACGCACGTCATAACATTCCATCTAAACCTGAACACTTTCACCCTGATGCTTGGGAGAAAGCAGGTGCACCATTTACTGGACCCAATGGTATCAATGCTGTTAAAGTAAATCCATTGGCTAAAGAACAAGTTACAGCACTTGGTGCATGGGCAAAAGGTGGATCTGAACCTGGAAGAGAAGGCATGGGTTTAGGTTTTTCGTTGGAAAAAGGTAAAAGTGAATCACTGTTCCTGATGGAAAAGCAGCTTGAAAAGCATTACCATCATGTTCTAAAACAACTCAACCTTCAAAATCCTGATAATCCTGAAAACTTTGCTAAGGCACGAGAGATTGTAAAGGAAGAAGCACTTTCTGGTATTACTAACCGTGAAAGTATTTACTATTATGATCCCAAGAGTAATTCGCAAAAATTCCCCAATTTGACTGCTCTTGCTGGTGCCAATGGAGACCTCAGTTTTAAATCTAAATTTGTTGGTCCTCAACTGAATGAGTACTCTCGCTTTAATAAGCAGGTACAAGATTTGAAAGTGATGGCTGCGAAAGCTCCTAACGGTTACGACGTTTATTTTGACGATGGTGTATGGCAGACATGGACCAGTGAAGCAGAGATTAAGCGTTTGGAGCAGGTATTGAGTGCTGGTGGACGTGTTACCGAGGGCGGTTTCCTGCTTATCGGTCATATTACCAAACAACCTGCTATTCTTATCTTTAACCACTTGGCACAGAAAACTGGACTTGCCCAACCTGTAACTTCTGTCAATGCAGACTTCCCTGTGGATCGTGGGTTGATGGAACGAGTGGAGAATATTACTCGTACTGGTAAACAACGTCTACGTTCTGCTGGTTATTACAACGGCGATCCTAATCAAATTCCTGTCTCTATGCAACTATATCCTGGTGACCAATGACATTTGCACAATTTAATCCTGAAATGTCTGAGGAGGAGAGGCAGACAATTTTATCCGAACAACCCGAAATTCCTACTCCTGATATAGATATTGTTGAGCCCGTCGAGGATGCCCTAGAAGAGGCTCCTGAGATGGCTATGGAGGCAGAGACACCTGAAGCCCCTCCCATCGACCCTGCAGCCTTTGCTGGGGTCCGCTCCGTGGGCTTTAGCCCCGAGCAAGACACTGTAATTATGGGTGAAGCTGAGGGTGCCGCTGCTATCCCACTTGGTCCTATTGACTTTGCAGTTGATGCTATTAACTTTGCAAGTCCATACAAGGATATTCCTAAAGCTCCTGAGTTCCAAATCCCTGCACTGCAGGCGGTACGTGAACTTAGTTCTATCATCCTGCCTACTTGGTGGCTTGGTGGTCTTACAATGACTGGAGGAACTGCTGGTCTTGCTGGTGTATCCAGATTGGCTGGTGGTACTGGACCTGTTGCTTTTGGCTCTAAACTCCTTCAACGACTCGGTAACGACAAACTATTCTCTATGTTTGCTCGCACTGGTATCCCAATTGGATCCGGTATAGCTGTTGACTGGGTAAATAAAATCAACGAACAGGGTGATAACTTCGCTGGATTTCTTAAAAAACAACTCCCTCCAGAGTTTAAATTTATGATTCCAGATAATATCGCAACTCTTAACTCCGATAGTCCTGATGTAAGAAAAAAGAAAACAGTTCTAGAAGGTGGTGCATTTGGTACCCTTGGAGAGTTACTCCCTGCAACTGTTAAATTCCTCAACGCTCTACGTAAAAAAGATGATTTCCTTCGTATTGTTCCTAAGGACTCTACTGCCCAAGCCTACATCAAAACTCAAGATGAAGCCGCTACGCGTCAGATTCTAGAAGATGAAGTTATGGGAGCAATGGCAGCGTCACAATCTGGTGATGACTTGCTAGATGCTGCTGATATTGCACGTGAAAAGTATGAACGTGCGATGCTTAGGCGTGTTGATGATATGGATGAGCTTGGTGCTCTTAACAGAGACATTAATCCAAGTCTCGATGA
>MDTC01154628.1_pt1 | contig 10582 bp, 14 predicted proteins | sample 811181 | NCBI WGS metagenome assembly MDTC01 (sample SAMN05326644, study PRJNA326480) | marine metagenome | isolation source: seawater | place: Pacific Ocean: North | collected 2011 | reverse complement strand
TATAATAGTTATTTATGAATAGTCCAGCGAAAATATCTCCTGCTCCGTTTACATTAAGATTTTTTTTTGGTTTTGTAAAACCTTTTTGTTCTATATTTTTATTAATTATTAACTCGCACCCCTTTTCATCATGAAGAATTAATGGCTTATCCATTGACATTTTCGAGTACAAACTCTTTCTTTCTCTTGAATCAAAAATAAGAGAAGATTTTTTAATTAATTTTAAATATTTTTTTCTTGGCTGAGTAGTGCAAAAATCTAAACTCATAGGGATAGAAATATTAAAGAGTTCTTGATAATCTTCTATGTCGTCAATGTAAGATACATGAATCCAGTTGCATTTTTTATTAATATCATTGATTTCAAGTTTGGAAATTTTAGATTCTTTTTTTAATACGGTAAATGAAGTTCTTTTACTTAGTTTTGTATTGTTTATTATAAAAGCGTCTCGTGATCCGTTTGTGTAAATTTTGCATTTGAGAGATGGAAATTTAATCTTTAGAAAGTTGTAAATACCGCCTTTTCTTTTCGAGTAAGAAGAGCATATATTGGTTTCACCTTCTATAAAAGACGGTGAGCTAAGTATTGTATCCTTGTATTCTTTACCTATTAATCCTAGCGAAAGCATTAAAACCTCTCTTTAGAATCTAGTTTTTGAATTTCGTCAAAATTAGGTTCTTTGATTATTTTTGTTTTTAATAGCTTAGAGAATAATTCTGATATAACCTTACAACCTCCTTTGCTTTTTAGGACCGTACCTAGTGGGTTGCAGAAGTCAATAACGTCAGCACAGGAGTCAGAGGGGCAATAAGGCAATCCTACAAGTTTCATTATATTTAGGTCAAATAGGTCGTCACCTATGTATAGCATTTCACTACGGTCAGTATTGTACGAGTGTTCAAACTTGGTTAGAAAGTCTTTTTTATCAACTCCTCTAGAATAATAGAAATCTATATTCCTATTTTTTGCCATTGGTTCATTTACATTTTTATCTCCAGATAGAAAGCAAACATTTACGCCGCAACTTTTTAATCTTTTGATAGCCGTGAAATCTTGATCGCAGTAATTTTTAGATATTACAGAGCCATCAGTACCGTAAGTTTTTTCCCCATTAGTTAAAACGCCATCAATGTCGAGAATGCAAAGTTTTAGCATTATTCTTTCTTTATAAAGGGCTTTATTTGAGTTCTGAAGGAATCTGCTGAAGACGCGGATGGCTCATCTTCTACATAGCCATTTTGCGAGACACAATCAGATATACTTGCTAAATTTATTTCCATATTCCAGTCATGAACCGCAATACAGTCACCTTGTTTTAGTAGAGGCGCTAGGGTGTTAAATTCTTTAATTTTATTGCCACCGTCACAAAATATAAAAGTTTTAAATTGGGAAATATTTTCTTTAATATGATTAATAAAATCTTCATTAAAGATATCGCCATGATAAAAGTTTATAAATGGAGAAATTTCGGCTAACTTTTCGTACCAGTGACCGCATCCCTCATATTTTCTTTCATACCAATCTTTGTTGGGGTTGATTTCGTAAGTTTCAAAAAAACATTGCTCAGTAATCGCCGCAAAGTTTGCAAAATAAGTGCTCAGACAGCCTTTTTGGCTCCCGATTTCAATAATGTATTCAAACTTATGAATGTCGAAATAGTACTCAAACCAAGGTATTGCAAAATAATTTTGAGACATACCTCCTCCTAGAAATTTATGATTAATTGACGCCAAGTGATCAGCGGTCATAGGTTTATCTTTAAATATTTGTTTATTGAGGAGGTTGCTGCTACCGTGTACTTCGTTTAGCAAGGTTTTGTCATATTTCATAATCAATTTAATTCTATTTTACTACGTATTTATCGTTTTTACTGCTAGGAGTTTTTACCACTATTACCTCAACGTCAGATAAAAAAACGGGGTCAGCAACTTCATATTTTTTCAAAATAAAAATATCACCTTTAGTAATTTTCTTACCTTGCATCAACATCTCACCTTTTATCATATAATTTATTTCGTCACTTTCTTTATGGTAATGAGTATCCCATTTATCGCCCTTTTTGTGTTGTGCATAGCCCACTTCAAAGGAATCGGACCTGTAAGCTACTGGCTCAAAGTCTCCAATAAACCAACCACCTTTCATATCTTTCATTTTAATTATTTCCATATATAACCTTTTTGTTAATTATATTAAGCTTGTTGATTCGATTAGCTCTGATGAGGGAACTGGTGATTAAGATCAGCAAGTTCCTCGTTTGTAGCTTACTCATCATGATATCTTTCACCTTGGTCGTAATAGAAAGCATAGGGGTAACCTTGTCTGTATTTATGCCAATTCATTTTTATTCTAGGGAAGCTTTTAAAATATTTGTCTTTTATCCGAAAGTATTCTTCAAAAGCCTCTTCCCTCTTAGGGGATGAGTCTAGTAAATACTCATGAAAGTTGTTTGCATGTTTTTCTGCGACTTGACTATACCTTGCGTAATAAAGAGCTCCTATGTATATCGGGGCTCTCATATTAGTGTTGAAATTTACATTAGTTTTATAACTTTCCCAGTTAGATAAGGGTATATCAAACAGCTTTGTTAGCTCTGAGGTTTCGCCCCAAAAAACATGATCTTGTGGGTGATAGGGAAAATGAGTACCCATGCCTAATACAAATATCTCTTTATCAACTTTATGATCATTGTAAAAACTGTGCATCCTCTCCATTTCTGAATTAGGTATTTGTTGATCCGACCTCATTTTTACACAAAATAAAGAAGTACAAAGCTTTATTCCTTCTCTAGATGAAATTATTTGATAGTTTATATTGCCGCCGCCATCTTCAGTTGGTGGCTCAGAAAATACGAACTGTAGCCTATCGTCAGTTGTATCGATATTTTTTTCTTCGCCTTTCCAAGTGGATACTATGACTTGATTAACAAAACTTAACTCAGAATACTGAACGGCGGTTTCGTAAGTATGATTACCCCATATACCTCCTTGTATTACAATATCTACTTTCTCGACAGTTCTTTCGCTGCCTAATGTGTTTTCATATTCGTTTTGCATTTTATTAAGATGATGGTTTACAGATTAAAAATCCTTGATGCCTTAAATCTACGAAGTAATTATGATTATTTTTAATTAAATTAAGAACTGAAGAAGCAGATACGTCTAAGCCAAGTTCTTTTTGGAGATTAGAATATTCCCAGCCAGAATATTGACAAGGCAAGTCCTCATGATAAAGTTTCCAGTCATCGATTATGAAGCAATCTTTGGATATATCTCTATTTTCAGTGATAATTTTTAATTCGTTTACTAAAGGTAAAGCGTTTTCTTTATGAGTGGATATCGACTCCTTATAAGATACCCCATTAAAATCTGAATCTGGGAAATGAGCATCTAGAAAAAAGAGGGTTGGCTCATCTTTATTCAGGCGAGGTAAAATTTTCTTTAAGCACTCTGTCGAAAATCCAGTATTAAATTCAATTCTATTGTCTTGGAATTTTTCTTTTGCTTCTAGTATTTTTTTCTCATCCAAATCTACAGTGTAGTATTTGGAAAAGTTGTATTTTAAAGCATGGCCTAAAGCTTCACCGATACCAGTTCCAGTTTCTACGTACTGAGAACATTTGTATTTTTCAATGAATTCTGTTAAATCGTGTATAGAGAGTTCACCCATGTTATTTTAGTTTATTATACCAGTAATCTAGCAAGTCCTTCATGCATTGATCTAATGAAACTTTTGGGCTCCATCCAGCAATTTTTTTCAAATCGCTTGAGTCACCTATTTGAACTTGAATATCAATTTTTCTGTAAAAATTAGGGTTTATTTCTTTTACGATACCTTCTAGTTTTGAAGCTTCGATCAACTTATCGGTGAAATAACCCATTTTGTGAATATCGTCACCGCAAACGTTGAAAACCATTCCGTTTGAATCTTCAGTTTTCATTAAAAGATAATAAGCATTAACACAGTCTCTTACGTCAATTACGACTCTTTCAGTTTCTAAATTACCTACTTGTAAAACCTTGTCTTGTTTACCAAGCATCATTTTAGCGATTTGAAAAGCGTCTGAAGAAATTGAAAAATTAAACCCGCGTCTTGGACCAGTGTGAGAGAAAGCTCGTGTCACGAATCCCTTCAAGAATCCGTTAGACATCCTTTCTTGCATATAAAGATCCATCGCGGCTTTAGATGTTCCATATGGGTTACTGGGGGTAAGAGGGTTTGTAGTTTTTAGTAAACCAACGTCTTTGCAGCTATCACCATAAACTTCTGAAGTAGAACAAAACATTAGTTTAGTGTCCGTTCCTTCGAGTGAGGTTATAATATTTACGGTTGCTGTAACATTCTCATCCCAAGTTAATATCGGGTCTGAAAAGCTGGTAGGGGGGTGAGATTGAGCGGCTAAATGAAACACTCCGTCAAACTTTTCTTTTTTGAGAACTTTATCTACAGCACCAAAGTTCTTTAAATCTAAGATATGAAAGCGAATAGACTCAAACTCTTCATTAGTTAAAATATCTAATAAGTCTGCCTGTCTGCCGTTTGTTCCTCTCAAGGCTCCATGAACCTCATGCCCCTCGCTTATTAAAAGCTTTGCCAGATTAGGCCCAGCAAATCCAGTTATTCCAGTGATTAAGTATTTCATTTATCCGACGATTATACTATTTTTATCCATGTATTTCAAGCACCAATTATAAGAAATAGTAAGTCTTGTTCTTGAGTCGCAACAAGGTCTTTTAAGAAGGAATCTATTAGGAGTTATTTTATCAACTATGCCGTCTAAAAATTGATGTATAGAGCTTTCGGTGCAATATATTTCCTTCGCGTTTAAGAAAACTAAAAACCAATCTACAATATCGTATCCGTCTATTTGTTTTACTTCTATTTTCTTTATATTGATTTTTGGGAGTTGTGATCTTTGGCCGCTTGAATCTTGGGTATGGTAAACAGCGTAGTCTTCTTCAGGGTTTAGGTTAAGCTTTTTAAAAATAGATACCTCTTTATTATGATCTCTTTCCCATTTGAGATTGTGTTTATAATATATTGGGACTTCAGATAACCTATACTTACATAATTCAAAATTTTCATTGCCAAGTTGAGAAGTGGGGTGTGGACCTCTGTCGGCAAGATTTATCACTTTATCATACTTATCAAACATTGGAATTATTTTCATAACATCCGATCTGAGCCAATCTTGATCTAATTGGTCATCTGAAATAAGTATGTGGTTTACGTATGGAAATCTATCTATTATTTTTTTAAATTTTAAAGTTGTTGGCCAAAATACGTTATAACCAATATCAAAGTAATATTTAGCTATAGGCGCACAAAGAAAAATATCGCCAAATGCACCAGGTTGTACTAAAAGCAAATTTTTCATATTAATAATTAAAATATTTTATGTCGGCTTCGCACATTTTATTAAGATAGTTTAGTTGATCTTCGTTTAGCAAGTCTCTCCAATGTAACTGTTTTGAGTCTGCTATATGCTTGCCGTGTATTCCAGATTCGTGGTCTCCTTCATGAAAGCTATTAAAATTTTGTTGTATTTTAGCGTTATTTGATTTGCTGACCTTAGAATTTATCGTATCTAATTCGCTTTCACTTAAAGAAATGCCAGCGAATTTGACTATCGTATTTATTACTTTTTTACAGTCGCTATTTTCTGTAGTGAAGAAATCTTCATATTTAATTAATAGAATATCTTTATAGTTAGATTTTAAATAACTACATAGATAAGATTGAAGATCATGCCCTTGATTCGCTTGAGCTATAGAATTTATATTTATGTCTTTTTGAGATAATATATTAAGGTCTTTAAGGGTTCTTAATCTGGATAAAGTTATATCTCTTGGATCTCTGTAGGTGAAGAATATTTTGACATCTTTTTTAGCGAAGAGATCAGGGGATATTTTATGAGTTTTCCAAGCTTTGCTGTATATATGGTTTAGTATTTGCCAAACGACAGTCGATCCAGATCTGCCAGCACCAATTTGTATAACCTCTTCGTCAAGGAAAGCATCCGTATTTACAATACAGTGGCCGTCTTGTTTGGATAAGGTTTCTATTTCTTTTGACATTTTAGTAGCTATCGCGTAAAAACGACTTTAAATCAGAATATTCAGAGTCCTCAGTAGCTAGAACGCTCCCATGCTTTGTAATAGCTTTTCCCCAATAAACATTAAAATCTAAATCTTTAAGACTATCATTCATTTGCCAGTCCATAGGCTGATGTATTTTGGTATCAGATAAAAGTTTGTTAAGTTTTTTAAGGCTTTCTTTTTTATAAAGTACAGTACAAAGACCGTTTGTTGAGGGGTATTCTTTTTTAATGAAAATATTTTGGCTGTCGCCTTTTCTTATCCATGCTTCTCCTAGAAAAACGCAGTCATATTCTATGTTTTGAATAGAGCAAAATCCATACATCATTTTTAGGTATTTCAAGGGATCTTCCTTAAAAACCACATCGTCTTCTAATATGAATACATTTTCAGCGTTATCTAATTTTGAAGCTTTGTCTACTGCTGCTTTGTATTTCATGCACAGCGACATTTCTGCTTCAAGCATTTCTCTGTTAAATTTAGATTCAAATAAATCCAAATCAAAGTTGTTTGATTTTATATCGCTTGATAAATCTTCTTTGTCTAATTCTTCTACGAATTCATAATCAACATTTGGAAACCATTTTTTCATTTGGTTCTCCATGTGAAGCCTTCTTTGTTTAGACTTCGTGTAATGAATTATATATATCTTATCAACTAAGTTCATTTTATATCAATACATCTTTCTAAGTAAGAGTATATGTTGTAGTCTGTGAAATATTTAATTTTTGAATTAATAACAAAATCCTTATAATCTTGATTCGATCTACTAAGTATGCTTTTTATATCCTCAATGACATCTTCTTTAAGTATGTCGATTCTCTCAAAGGATCTTTCGTCGTAAAATTCTTCGGCCTTATTGCAACCGTCGTAAATTGGAACGCAGTTGTTCATAAAGCAATCTGTAATTTTTTCTGATATATAATAATCTTCTCTTGAGTTTTCTATTGAAATACTAAATTCATAATCAGATAAGGCATCTTCTTTTAGGGGAGCGAAGCCTTTATATCTTTCATCATCTATAGACCAATTCCTGCCGTATATGTCTATATCAAGATCAGATTGTAGAATTTTTACTAATAGACTTTCTCTCGCGTGGTATAGGGAAGATTGGTGTGTAGGGACTCCGTGTATAGCTCCATGAGAAGCTAGTATGATAGAGCATTTTTTATTCTTATCAAAATTATTATTTAGAAGGTAGTCTTGGGGTCTTTTAGAAGTCGCTGGTCCACCTTGTTTAACATTCATAGTTGTCGAGCCTCCAGTGTCTTCAGCAAACATTAAAGAGGGACACATTTCTACGTTGTCGTTATTAGCAAACCTATCTACGCTCGAAAATATTTTAAAGCTGTGATCTAGGACTTTATCGTTTATACACGGACTCCAGTTTGGCTCCATAGTAAAAACTATATTCTTTTCTTTTGGGGTACGAAACATTTCTTCGCTGTTATTAAAAGAAACTAGATAATCAAATTCCCCCTCTGTAACTATTTCAATTCCTGATGGCGGTTTGCCCCAGTTTCTTTCTACTCGACTAGCTAGATTTTCGCTATTATCCCAATGACAAGCGAATTTAATTTTATTAATTTTTTTAATGTCTGGAACTATTATTCCCATTTTATGCCTTTTTCATTAACATAATTGCAAAATTCTAAAGAAGAGGGATCAAAGTCTCCCCATAGCTTTTTATGAGTCTCTTCGGTGATTTCTAAGTTTTTCAAATCGTCCCAGTCGTCAAGTATGAGGAATGGTAGGTCTTTATAAAAATTCATGTTTATGCTTTTTGTTACAATCGGTATTACTCCAAGATATAAGCATTCCCAGTGCTTGTGGCAATCAATACCGTTGCCGTTTGGTGATAGACAGAAATAGCAACTGGAGAGCTCTTTTATATAATCTGAAAACTGAAGGTTATCTAAGCCGCCGTTACCACCTTTCATCCTTATTAAGGTGTTATGTTTATTTACGCTTTCGTTTAGAGAGTTAAGGCACTTTAACCTATGCGTGGTGTTAGTGTTTATATCGAAGTTGCAATATATTAAATTTTCTTTAGGCAGAGCAGATTCTTGACATTCTCTAAATTTATCTTGATTACCGTGAGCCCATTTAGGGTTTGCTAATCCTATCGGTACTGATTTTAACTTTTCGTGTTCTATATCTATATTTTGCCCGTACCAATTGATGACTCTTGGGTCATTTAAATATTTCAAAAATTCATCATTGATAGGTATATCGGAATTGTGCGTAAAGATGTTAAAATTGTGATCTATATCTACATAGTGGAAAAAATTAGCTACATATTCGGTTTTTACAAAAACATTATCATTTTCTAAAGAGTTTACATTAACAGAGAAATCGTGTTCATGTGGTCCTTGGTATCTACCAATAGAATACTTACATATACTCTTAAAAGCGTTACCGCATATGTACTTATATTTTTTCAATTATGGAATCCTTATCTTTTTTATCTATGGTGATATACTCTGATTTAAAGTATTCGGCTGGGATCAAGATATCATCTTCAGACTCTATTATATTTATGAATCTTTTGTTTTTGTTTTTTATGTTATCTTTCACCAAGCAGGAAGAAAAGTAGTCTTTAGTTTCACCGATTATAGTACCGCAGTATTTACTAAACCAAGAGACTTCGTTTATATTGCAGTTGTAAGGAAATACGTTTTTTAAATCATAAATATTATCGATTTCGTTATCGAATGAATTAGTTATAAATATCTTCTTTTTAGGATTGTCTTTAGCTATGGAGCAAATAACGGAATTTAACTCAGGCTCTTGAAGTATGTTTTGCTCATTGATGGAGTTATCGATGATAATATAATCTTCGTTATCTTCAGCAAGGTCATCGACTTTAAAGAGTAATGAGTTATAAAATTGAGAATAATCTATAGTTGGTAGATAGTGCTGTTTATCGTCGTTTAGATCCAAGTCGAAATCTTTATATATATGCTGAAAAAGTTCATATGTTTTATCGAACCTGTTTTTAGTATCAGAATTAGGACTCAGGTCATTCAATTCTTGATGGTGCGTTACTATATATCCATTCTCTTTTGTGACCTGTCTAAAGCCCTGCAATGGGTCAGAATTTAATTCTACGGTACAATCACAAACGTCTTTTATTAAGTCTTTATCTTTGAAGCAGAAGTGACTAAAATTAGTATCTTTTTTTTCTTTTACTATCCCCTTAATGAAGTTTCTAGTAATATGGATATCTGGGTATCCCCAAGTATTTATAAAGGTTATTTTTTCCATTTTTTAGAATTGATTGCAGATAAAATCAACAACAGAGGCTCTTCTGTTTTTCATTTCGTCTATCATATCTTGTCCTTTTTTGTTAAACCAAGGCTCGTAAGTAGCGCCAACAAGATTCGTTGTATACACCTCCAAGCCCATCATTTTTCCTTCTACGCACACCCTACTTAAAGTTTCAGGCGTAAATGGCACAAAAGCTATAGCTGAGAATAAGCCTAATTTTTTTATAAATGAGTAGTAATCATCATCGTATACTAAATCGTAATCTAGCCTATTATCTATACATAGCTTTATAGATTCAGGTGTTCCTTTTTGTGGAAGATTAGATTTAACTACTGCTACTTTATTATTTTTTGGATACTCTAAATACTCTGAAAATATTTCAAAGCAACGATCATCCCAAAGATTACCAGAAAAGTTTTTGGTTAATTTATGACTGTCTAGATTGAGGTCATAAATCCTTTTTTGAAAACTCGACTGACATATAATGGCTTTAGAATTGTTGTGAAAATCTACATTGATTAATTCATCTTTTGGGACTTCAAAATCTTTATAAATAGCTGGATTAGTGTGTTGAACAAACTTATAGTCGTGGACGTAAAGTACATAATCGCAGTTATTTTGTATATAATTTTTTACCTCGTCCTCAAGGTGAAAGAAATTGGATATAATTAATTTATAATCCTTTATCTCCTTTATCTTTTCTAAAGAAAGATCTTTTGATTTTATCTTTATTGCGTTTTTGCCAGATTTTTCGAACTCTAGAAAAATTTGTTCATCATTAAGGGCCGCTCCCCCTATGAAGTCGTCGATAAAAAAATCACTTATTATGCAAAAAGTAAGCCCCTCTGACATACAGAGAGGCTACTATTTTTATAGAATGAAATCAAGTTTTAATTGAAGTGACTGTCTATCTTTTCTTCCAGCTTGTCAAATCTGTGATGAACTACTTTTACGAGTTGATTATGATCATCTTTAGAGACGTATTTTTCTGACATCGTAAGGGCTATATTATTGATTTTATTATCTAAGCTACGATAGTCTTCTAGTGCTTTTATGCTGTTATTTTTGCAGTTTTCTTGAATCTTAGTAATAGAAGAAAACAGGAATTTGAATAACCAACCAGCTAAAAAGGCGATTATTCCGAACGCAACATTAAGCACTAATTGCATATCCATCTTATATAATATTACACTTTTATAGGTTAAAAAACTTTTTTA
>MDTC01163273.1_pt1 | contig 10583 bp, 19 predicted proteins | sample 811181 | NCBI WGS metagenome assembly MDTC01 (sample SAMN05326644, study PRJNA326480) | marine metagenome | isolation source: seawater | place: Pacific Ocean: North | collected 2011 | reverse complement strand
TAGTAGGTAGAGGGCTAGGCATGGGCGCAGGAGCTATAGATGGCGGCCTGTCTGCTGTACCCGGTATAAGCAACGTTGCAGACGCTTTAGCTTCTCCCATAAACGTCTGATAGCTAAAAAGCGGTAGTTGTTATTATACTTAACCCCAGCACCGCTATGGCTGGGGTGGGTTGCTCGGTGATGCACCTCGTTTTATCCTCGGATAACGAAGTGCATCACCCAGCTGAAGAACCAGAAAACCGAGATTGCTAAGCTCATAGGGATCAGCAGGACAAATCCTGCAAAGATCCCGAAGAGAACGGGGTGGTTTTCCTCGACGCGCTCTATCGAGCGCCTAATCTCTGCTGTGTTGCTCACTTTGACCTCCTTGGTCTGAGCATTGTTTTAGAACATATACTTATGCCATATTTAGTACCCCGATTTGCGTACTAAGCTGATAGCTAAAGAAACGGATCTGACCTCCGTCTTTGGTCCCCGCCCTCAAGCCCGGGCGGGAAGGCGTGGGGCTATGTGAGGCGGATCTGGTCCTCCTCGCTTTTGCCCCATGTGCCGTATCGGGTCAGTTTCCACAGCTCCAGGAGCTGCACATCTCCATCCTCCACATGAATGATTGCCTTGCGGCACTCGTCGTTAGAGTAGACGGTGTGTGTCCCGTCAGGGAGCGGGTCCCTCCCAGCGGAGGGAGTAGTATTAGACCAATATGGGTAGTTGCTGTACTTACTGTCCATGAGACTTATCCTCAAATCAAAGAACCCCCACTTTCGCAGGGGGTGTTTGTGTTGAAGAGCGGGGTTTTAATCCCGCTCCTGTTCTTCATATACTTATGCCACTTTTTACCCCCCAATTTGCGCGTTTGGCTGGGGGCTAAAAAGCGGTTGTTATTGTTATACCCAACCCCAGCACCGCTATGGCTGGGGTGGGTTTGGGGCTAGTCTTCGTCTACGTAGACGTAGCCCCAGCTCCTTTTGCCGGGGTGGAGGGGCAAGATCTCCCTCGCCCACCATTGCCAGAACTGCTGAGCCTCGGAGGGCTCGAGTGGCGGCTCCTCGGGAAAGGTCTCCCAGAGGTAGTGCCACGACCCCTCCTCTGCGAGGTCTGTGATGTCGGCGTTCCAATCCTCCCCGTGGAACGGCCCCGCCCGATGGCGGTGCTCCTGCGAGAGGATCATACGAGCTATGCGACAGCCCGCCTCCCTTCTCCTATACAGCCGCCAGATGCCCGTGCTGGGGTCCTCCCGCAGCTTGGCGAATCTGATGCGCTGTAGGTTCCACTTTTCGTGTAACCTCTGGCGGTAACCGTTGGCTCCGGGTAGGAATAGCTTTGTGAACACCTCCGGCCCGAACAAGTAGCCCAGGTACTCATAGACCTTCCTCCCCCGCCTTCGGGCTCTCCGGTCTCCCTTGCAGATCCAGAGGGCTGGCACCAGGCCCTCCCTCTCCCCGACCCTAGTGAGGTGGCGGAGCTGGTAGCCTCCGGCCACCAGCTCCTCCTCCTCCCCAGGGGAGAGGGTGAAGAGACTCTCGGCCTCTCCGCTGAAGAGGGGTGCACATCCAGAGAACAGTGCGTGCTGGTCGAAGTATGAAAACATATTCTCTCTCCTTGGCCCTGTGGGCCTATGTGCGGGAGTTTTAATCCCGCGTATAGTGTTACGCATACTTATGCCAATTTAAGGGCAGTGTTTGCGTAAGTGCCTGATAGCTAAAAAGAACCGCCCCGCAGCGCATAGTAGTACCTAGTAGCCTAAGCTACAGGCTGCGCTTTGGGGCGGCGGTGCTGTGCGGAGGAACCTACTAGTGTCGGTTCCTCTGCCGGCTCATCGCCGCGAGGATTGGTCCGTAGACCTCCTCGACGGCGTTTGCCGCGTTGGCTGTACGCGGCGGAAGTCTGAAGCCCGTAACGGTGCTGTACACCGTCATGAGCTCCCACACTTCTGGGTGGGGCCTGCCGTCCTGGCCCCAGGTATCGGGGTCGCTCACGTCGACCCCTGAGAAGTGGGGGCCATAGCGGTCCCCGTCAAACATCCCTCCGAAGAGGGGGTAAACCTTTAACTCTGTCATCGCGTGCTCCTTCCTAGCACAGATCAATAACAAATACTTATGCCAATGTAGGCCGAGTATTTGCGTGCTTAGCTGGGAGCTAAAGAAACGGATCTGACCTCCGTTACAGGTCCCCGCCCTCAAGCCCGGGCGGGAAGGCTGCACCCTACTTAGAGTCGGGGTAGAGCACCTTTCGGTGCACGTGCCCTCCTCGTGGCAGGATGTGTACACCCTCACTACGGAGGGTGTTGGCTATGACCTTGCGGTCAAATCCAAGCATCTCTGAGAGTTTCTCAAAGGAAAGCCGGGGATACATGCTCTTAGCGATTGAAATATCCTCCTCCGTCATGACTCTGAGATCCGATCCAGCGGGCCTAAGCTTGACCTTGCCCGCAATCAGCAGCCTCTTCACCCTTGAGGTGCTGATGTTAAACCGAAGGGCGAGCTCTCCCATCGTTGAGCCCGCCTCATAGGCAGCGAGGATCTGCGGGCCGAGATCCTGGCGCTGCATGATCTCCTCGTCCGACATAGCCCGTGGGCGATGCACGCCCGCTTGGCGGGCGTACCTCTGAACCGTTCGAGGGTCAACGCCCACGATGGGTCCTATCTCTCGGGTGGAGTGCCCCTGCATGTACAAGACTACGGAGAGCATCTTCTGGAGCTCCTTCCTCGTGGGCGTGTCAGACCCCTTTTTCTTTGCCATCGTGTGCTCCTTTCTAAGCACTAATCAATAACAAATACTTATGCCAATGTAGGGCCAGTATTTGCGTGCTTAGCTGGGAGCTAAAGAAACGGATCTGACCTCCGTTACAGGTCCCCGCCCTCAAGCCCGGGCGGGAAGGTTGAGGAGCAGGATTTCAGAAGGAGTAGATGTTCACTTCGTCTACGATCCTCTCTAGCTCTGCTCTGTGCTCTGGTTCGAGCACGATTACCGGAAGGCTAGCAAGCCTTCCCGAGTTTCGGAAGTGCATTGAGGAGTCCACGCCGGGACCCCTCACCGCACAGAACACCCCACGCCCGCCCCCGGGGAGGGCCGCATTGAACGCGACCTCCACATAGAGGCGGGTGTTGGGGATGTCGAGTCGACTCCTGGGCTCGAGAGCCAGGGTCACCTGTATCGTCTTTTCGATCGCGGAGCGCGCTCTCATATCATCACTTCCATACCCACGGGCGAAAATCGCCCTGGGAGATTTTAATGTACCACTGCCCATTGCCCTGGTCAGTGAATACCGTCCCCGGTAAGCAATTTCTCTGCTCGCGCTCCGAGAGCCCAATCAAGGGCGTTATGCGGGCCTTTATCTGTTTTTCCCCGATAACTTTGCTTGGATAATACCCTTTTGCCATTTTTGATCTCCTCTCTTGTCGGCCTTCCGGGCTCGTACAAGCAAAGGCGCCAACCCCCTTATGGCGAGCTACCCGATTAGGTACGGGATGGCTCGTGCTCCCCTATACGACAAGCAGGGGTGCAAGGTCAGGTTCAGTTGAGGTGGCATACCTCTTTGAACATATACTTATGCCATTTTTAGTACCCCGATTTGCGTGTGAGCCCCGAGAGCTACTCTGGCTATACTTAGCGTGGGAGGTGCACTATGTGGTCAGACAAGGGCAAGCGTAGTTGGCTAGCTAGTTTTGTGTTTCTAACTCTTATAGTTGGGCTTATCTTCTTCTTAACCCTGATGGAGATACCCTCTAAAAATAAGGACCTTATTACTAGTATTATCGGTATGATAGTCGGTAGTATTAGTACGGTGATTAGTATCTTCGTGGGTAGAGACCCCGACGACGTAAAGGTACTAAAAGAGTCTGTTGCTGAGCTGAACGGAGATCGTAACGCGCTCATAGAGAGGTTGCGTGATGCCCAGCTAGATAAAGAGACTCTGCGTAAACAACTAGAAGGTCTGCAAGGTCAGGTAATAGATCGCCTAAGCATATTTGTAGGTGAGCATAACCTGGCTGCTCTGGGAGGTAAGGTCCAGATTAGTCCTGAGGTTGAACGATGGATGCCTAAGCAACAGAGCACGCCATTCCCTTCGTCCTCCCCTGTACCTCCAGGACCGCCTACTCCACTACCTAGCGGGCGCCCTAGCGGTGGGCCCAGAATACCTAGTACTGAGCCGCCAGAGGTAGAACCCAAGATGCCCCCAGCCGGTAGGCCTGCAGCTCAGCAACCTCCAAAGATAGGTAATGAGTTTGACGACTGGGTTAGTAGTTTTGATAAGGAAGATAAATAGCCTATACATATACCTAACCTTTAGGAGATATGTATCATGGAAGTCTTTTTGTTTATGGGCGTAGTAGGGCTAAGTTACGGGGGGATTGTATCGGAAGCGGTGAAGGAGTACAGGCGTAGGGGCTGATAGCTAAAAAGTGGTGCGCTAGTCATGCGCTTTACGTGGCCCCCACCGGGGCCCGTGCTCCCGCCCCACCAGAGTTATTAGCTCTGGGGGACGGTTACGACGAGATACCCAACCTGGCTCTCGACGAGGTATGTATTACCCCGCCGGGCCGCGATTGGGAGTACCGCGTCGTTGGCCTCACCCCGAGGGATGCGGGAGTATTTCATCCCAGCAATCGCCTCGCAGCGAGACATGAAAGATGCCCATGTTTCCATAAGCCTCCTCTCTGTTTTGGTGCCGTGGACTCCACTTGGGCTGACTAGGCCCATAGCTTCTGCGCACAGCACGGTTTAACTTTGGAGATCTTCTGGTAGAAGTACCCCGCTCTCATATACTTATGCCACTTTTTGGAGCCCGATTTGCGTGAGGTCTGATAGCTAAAAAACAGACACGCCTGATTGGCTCGTTAGACCCCGTGGGTCTCTATCTCCCGTGCCCGACCTTCGGGCTGGAGTCTGTTGGCTTACCCAGTAGGATTAGTGCTTAACTAGCACCCAACCCTCTGGGTTCTCCTCAGAGAACCAGTACTGGAGCGACCGCTCCAGCTCGCCTTCGGGGAGAGGCTCTCCATTTTCGCTCTTCCTCCTACAGCGGTGAGGAGAGGGTGGCTGGGCCCCCTTAGGGGCTTCCGCTCCGTTTGCCTGGATCGATATGATCCATAACCACTTGTTCTCGAGGATCATCCTGGCCTTCTCGGCCCGGGCTTTCTCCTCTCCGCAATCATCGTCTGGATCTAGGAGCATCTGGGGGAGCGAGTAAGTAATCACGCAAGATGTCTCTGGGGAGACCTCCTCCGTAACCAGCTCAGCCGCCACAGTCGGGAAGAGGTCGTCCCGATGTGCCGCCCAGGAGACCTCCCGGGACCCGGGGCGGACCACCCCAACCTTAAGGGTCTCAGCGGTCTCTGGTGTCACACGCCAGATTCCACATCCTTCCCGCCCGAAGGCTACGGACATCTTGGATGCCCCCTCGGAGATTGAGTGTCCGAAACAACCCAGGAAGTCGCCTCCGCCGTCCCCGGCGTGGTGGGACCCGACGCCCGAGAAGACAGTTCGGGCGAGGCCCACCTGAGTGGGGTCGGGGCACTTCTTGAGGTTGTCAAGCCCCACGAAGCTGCCCCCACTGTTAGCGATCCAGCGCAGCTCTCCACAGACCTCGATGGGCTCACCCGCGAAGCCTAGGCGAGTGCACTCCACCTCTCCGGATAGGAGGAGGTTCGAGTCCTTCGCTTTCGCGCCCTCCGAGAGGCTGTGGGTGATGTGGTACCTCTGGTTTTTACGTCCCTTGCCTGTAACGTCTGAGATGAGGTCCATCGCTGGCCTAAGATCCTGCCAAACCCCCGGCCAGCTCTCAACTTTAATCTCGCCCAGCTCCACTACTACGTGACTGTGGTTATGGAGAACCCGAGTCACTGTAGCCTTGGCCTGGAGCCCTGCGAAGGAGCAGTGCTGCCAGGCAGGGGAGAACACACATGTTACATGCTTGTTCACCACTTTTGACTTGGGTGCCACCCCGAGGACCACGAGGAGGGCGTTGATCGCCTTCCGCGCCTTCTCGCCGGGGAACATCGCCAGTGACATGCAGCTGCTCTTTTTCGTATTTCCCATAGGTTAGCCCCTCCTTAAAGAGCTATTTGTGTTTTGGGAAAAAGAAAGGACCCGACTTACAGTCAGGCCCACGAACACGGAGGTTTTTAAGCCCACCGTGTATGGAACGTATACTTATGCCATTTTGCGGGATAAATTTGCGTGGGAGCTGATAGCTAAAGAAAAGCATTATCAAGGGGTTAGCCTAGTAATACTTCTCTTACTGCCTATTAGTTACGAGCCCAGGACTTAGGACTCGTTCTGGGTGTTAACCCATACCCTCCTATCCCAGAGGGGCATACTAGTGCCCAGGGGTAGGGCCATTAAAGCTCGGCCCCCCGTGGGGTAGAAGTCGCCCTCAACCCGCTCTGGAGAGTCGAAGGGGATGTCACTCCACCCCGCACCAGAGTCTATGCCCGATGCATGGGCAAAGCCCATACCCCCTCCCCAGGGGTTATGGCCGAACACCACGTGGCCGTAGCGTCCGTCGTAGGTGGCCGCCCAAAAGGGATCGTAAGGTCCCTCTGCGCCGAAGGGGGCCATCTTACCGGAATCCGCATCCAAGAAGCGCACATACATGCACTTCTCTAGACGCTTCCTATTCTTGGAAGATAGAGTAGAGACCGCGGTGTTAACCATCGCCTCGTCCCAGTCCCCCTCCAATGGTAAGTGGCCCGCCTCGATTAGCCCATCGAGCTGTCCCGCCACTGAGGCGTCGATGCCTCCGTGCATGAACAGGTATCCCCCCAGTCTGACGAACAGAGGACGGCTTTTCAGCCACTCTGCTTGCTCAGGACTTAGGGAACCTTCCTGCTCCACGTAGCGACCCTTGCCAGGGGTCGCGTCGTGATTGCCCCTGACCACGATGCTCTGGCCCTCTTCACAGAGAGCCATGATGTGCGCTACCACCGGAGCGCACTCATCGGATGGTCCTTTGTGGATTAAGTCCCCAACAAAGGCCAGAGGTACCCCCTTGGGGAGCTTGGGAAGAAGTTCCTTGAGGGCTCCGTTTTGGTTGTGGAGGTCACCCACAGCGATAAGTTTCGGATGTCGCTGCCTGGTAGTGTTCATATGTCGCTCCTTTCTTGTAGCATTAAGTATGAACATTAACTTATGCCAATTTAGAGAGGAGTTTTGTGTAGGTATCTGATAGCTAAAGAGAAGTGTTTGCTACACTGCAAAGCACTCCCCCATTAGTGGAGTTAGTCGTCGGGGTATACGCTAGCGTATATAGCTTGCACTACGCGACCTATCTCCTCGCAACCGTATAGATTGCCCCAGGTACACTTAGACCACACGTATATGCCTATATGTTCAAGATAGGTAACACGCAGCCCTACCTCTTCAGATCTATTAGCAAACCACTCAGAGACTACCCAAAACTGGTGAACCTCGTGGTTCTCTTCTAGCCTCTCGTCGGACCACTCATCCTCGTAAGCGTCCTCTAGCTCATCCACTTCAGCCTCTAGCTGTTCGTACCTCTCATCGAAGCATATGGAAGCCAGGTCTTTGTACTTCTCCTGAAGTGCGTCTATAGCCTCGTCCACCTCCTTACGCGCCTCATCCCTATCTAAGTAGACGTAGGGAGGTACGCTGTGTAGCTCGAACCACCAATCAGGGGTGGGTACAGCTACCCCATCGTTTCCGTAGGTAGGAGAGCACGTGGTGAATACCTCCTCCTTAACAATCCTACTACGGAAGTCAGATAGGCGCTTTTCCTTTAGCTCCTCCGGGTCTAAGTCCCCATCGTCACTCATGTGCCCTCTAGCTCCTTGATACTACTATTTCGGAGCGGCCGGTTACCTTTAGTTCTTTAGGAGAAACCTGGAGAGTAACTGGCCCTAGTAGGTCTGGAAATCCAACAATACGATTTAGATCCTTCCTAGGAAGGAAGTGATAGGCATGTGCATTGTTAGACGTAGATATCAATGCGTGCATGGCGGGTCCGATAGGGGACTCAGAGTGGTCATAGGCTTTACCAGCTATCTCACCCTGAAGGAACTCCTCGCACCGTAAAATTAGTATGGCGCCCAGCCCATTACCCGTTAAGTAGTCCGTACTTCCACCGTTAGAAGCCACTGAGTAAATACCGAATTGCTGGCGAGCTTTCTCAACCTTGAAGACGCATACGCCCATCAAGTTTTCGTGCATGCGGACTGCATGATCCCGATCATGCAGCTCCTCCTCAAAGTACCTATTAGTTCGGCAGTATTTAGGCCAGTTTAAGATCGCTCTAGGATCTCCTACGAATACGCGAACCATAGACCCCCACCCCGAGACATCGCCTTGGGGTGAGAAAGCATAGCTGTTGTCACTGCTCTGCAAGTAGCTCTCGCAGTACAGCTTCCCGATCCTCCTCGTTAGAAAGTGAGTTCAGGCCCGCCATAAGCATCGCCTCCCTCACGTTAGGTAGCTGCAGCATAGTAAGGCCCGCCTCCGTGATCTGGTTCTCACGGTCATTAGCTTGGATAATCGCCGCACCAAGGTGGCACAGCGGTTCGTGCTGCAGCACGTCCTCATAGGTATCCCCCCCAAAGCTTACCGTTACGTAACGGCGCTCAGTGAGGGCAATAGTTGGGGCTTCTGGCACCTCTTCAACCTCGGGATGTGCAGGCGGAACCACCTGTAGGTACTCAATTGGATACGCCTCCTCCGTAGCTTCTACCTCTTCCTCATCCTGGGCGATATCTTCTACGAAGATGTAACCCAAATCCTTTAGCTCCTGGATAAACCCCGGCTTGAGCTTCCAGCAGAAGTTACGCCGGTTATGGTATTTAGGAGTAAGAATTTGGAGAAGCCCGCCATAGAGGTGCATCATCCCCGTAAAGCTCCGCTTGCCTTGGCGAGTGTAGTATCCTGGAGCCCCATGAGGGATATCCCAAGTATGAAATACACTATTAGACACATCCATAGAGTGGAAGTACCCATCGAGATTCTTCACCCGCGAAAGAATAACCCACAGCGTTCTAGAGATAATCTCGACGTTATGCTCTAGTACCCCCACACGAGTGCTCAGCCAAACCTCTAGTCCCCCCTTGGCAATAGTCCTAACCTTAGTTAGTGAATAATTGTCTCTACACATACGCAAGGACTCCTTTATGTTTTTCTTCGAGAACTCGAAAGTACCCGTGTTGCTGTCTTACTTAGCGCCCATCACAATACGAGCAATCTGCCTAGGCCCCTTTGTGTTTTGTAGGGGCAAGGCTTCTGAGCGCCTTCGTAGGCACGAAACCATTCACTGGGAACAGCAGAAGGAGCTGCTCATAGTGGGTTTTCTAGTGTTATATCTGTATGACTTCCTCAAGAACACTAGGGAGTTTGGTTGGTCCCGAGATGCATACAGGTTTACCCGTGCTGAAATAGAAGCCCACACCAACGATGAGGATGTGGATTACCTCGATACCCGGGTCAGATATCGGTGGCTGTCAGCACGGGTAACCATACTCTAGCTTATACCACAAAAACTTTAGTTTTATCCATCGCTTAGGCAACGCCTTACTAGGTACAGTAGGGCGTCATCTATGTCTCCTTGGCCGGCGGAGGCCGGGAGCTCTAGCTCTTCAAGCCAAGGAAACCTGTCGTATATCTCTGCTAGGATGGCATCCTCCTCCATGGAGGGAGAAAGCAGCTCAGCGTCTAGGGCGGGGCTACCCCAGGTTATAACCTCGTAGCTGGTCCGAGTGCCTAGGCAGGCAGGGCAGGTGAGGTATACGCTACTTGTGAGCTCCTCCTCTGTAAATGCATCGATTAGATCTCTAGGGCCCCCTCTCATGGGGTTGAGGACCTCTCCCTCACCTTCGCAGGTAGTACAGAGCACGCGCCTTGCTCTAGCGCCCCTGACCTTACCAAGGTGATCGACAGCGCCGGGGGATATAGACTCTATTCGGGCGCGTAGCTCATAATCCTCAGGGCCCAGTAGCACAGTGTATTTCTTTACTATCTTCATGCCCTACCGCCTTTTCATCTAGGTCTCCAGCTAATACATGTATAGTACCGCCGCTATAAAACCGAGAAGCAGGGCACATAGAAAGTGTACTCCGTAGGCGGCCACCTTATAGATAGTATCCAATCTCTCCTCCCTTCTTTTAGAGTCCAATCGAGAACCATAGAGAGGTTCTTATTATAGCATAGATTGTTACGTAGAAGAGCGGGGTAACAATCTTGTCATTTGCTACTGTGTACACGCTAATATATGTGTAAGCATAACAAGTAACAGTGAGGGCTAGTAGCGTAGAGAGTACTGTTCCCATCACGGTCTGACCCTCTAGTGCTCTGTAGTGGCGGCTCCGCCTTCCACCTCGAAAATTAGCGTATCTAGGAGCTTCTCCACCTCTACGTCAAAACGAGCCTGGCCCTCTTTAGTGAGTTCCTTTTCTCCGTTAGCCAGAATGGTGAAGCACTTATCTTCTCCCATCTCTTCCATAACATTTCTGACAGCCTGATCCATCACCTGTTGAAGCAGTAGCATTGCATCCAAGCTTATTTCTTCCATACTTAGACTTCCCCCTCCCGGTTCTGTATTTCTCTTTCTAGATACCACAGAGCCTTTTGTAGGTCCTGCAGTG
>MDTC01060854.1_pt1 | contig 10583 bp, 4 predicted proteins | sample 811181 | NCBI WGS metagenome assembly MDTC01 (sample SAMN05326644, study PRJNA326480) | marine metagenome | isolation source: seawater | place: Pacific Ocean: North | collected 2011 | reverse complement strand
GTTATTTTCAAACCTAAAGTCAGTAAATATTTTAATTTTTTTAGATAGCTTTTTAGAAGTATTAAAATTTATCTTATAGTTATTTCTTTTAAAACCTACAGGGAAATATTTACCAGAAAATAAAAAGCTGATGTTATTAGATATTTTACTATAATTTGTAAATAAAGCTTGATTATTTATTATAGTATCAATTGCTAAATTTAAATGTGATATAAAATCTGATCGCCAACCAATGTTAAAAATAGTTTGTGTTGAATCATTAACTTTTTCATATCTATATTTTATTTCAGAGCTTAAAATATCCTTTTGAATAGAGTCATTCGAAAGCAAAGTGTCTAAATAATTATAAAGAAAATTATCAGACTCTAAACTGTCATAATAGTTTCTGAACTTCCTAGTATAGTTAATATTACAATCAATAAAATTTGTTTTTTTAACAGCTGAATCTTTTAAAACTTTAAGTTGGTAGGACTGATTAAGGAAAAATTTCCACAACTTGTCATTACTAAAAGCATTCTTCATATTTACATCAAGGAGTAGTCTATTAAGGAAAATTACATCAGAATTTGAAAATGAAGAATCGTTTACTAAACCACCATTTTGCTCATTAAAAATTCTATGATGTTTTAAACCAGCAAAAAGTTTATACTTAGAAGACTTATAAGAATAGTGGGCTTGGAAAAAATTTGCATTAGTAGATTGATTAGTATAATATCCATCATGACTTCTCTTTAAAAAAGAAAGTGCATAATTAGAATTTTCAGAAATTGGTTGATTATGGTATATCGCTAAATTTTGTTCTTCACCATCACCAATTATATACTGAACATCAACAACTGGAACACCTGATCTAATTAAAGGCATATCAATTTGCTCTTTTAAAAACATTGGGTTGTTTTTTAAAGTGGGTAAATCACCCGTTTTGAAACATAAACTTCTGTAAATACTTGAGGGACCTCCAAAGAATAAATGATAATTATTAGAATCTGGAATTAATGAAAGTTGATTCCAAGTTTTTATTTGTAATGAATCATTTTGGGAATAAAAAAAACCCAAGCAAAACACAAAAAAAATAGTGTTGAAGCATTTCATTAATAGTGAAATTAAAAAAAAAGGTCATTCCTAAAAAGAAATGACCCTATTCAATTTTTGATTAATCAACTTATGCTTGAGTAGCAGGACCTCCAAAATTCAACGGAATAGAGTTCATATGATCAGACTCTTTTATTTCTCCGTGAGCATTTTCGTACTTAGCTAAATTGTCAGAAAGAGCCCTATGCAACTTTTTTGCATGTTCAGGTGTCATCACAATTCTAGATTTTACTTTTCCTTTAGGAATGCCTGGCATAATTCTAATATAGTCCATAATAAACTCTGATGATGAATGAGTAATAATAGCTAAATTAGAATATATCCCCTCGGCTACTTCCTCCGAAAGTTCTATGTTAATCCCTTGTTGTTTTTTTTCTTCTGACATAAATTATTTTTCAGCATTTTCTTCAACAACTTCTTCAGCGTTTGATGTCATTCTTGCTAAATCATCAGATGAACCAACAATTAAAGTTTGAAGATCTCTCATCCCTGTTCCAGCAGGAATCTTATGACCAACAATAACATTTTCTTTTAACCCAAGCATATGGTCAACTTTACCATTAACTGCAGCTTGGTTAAGTACTTTTGTTGTTTCTTGGAAAGAAGCAGCAGAAATAAAACTATCGGTATGTAAAGATGCTTTGGTTATTCCTTGTAACAAGGGTTCAGCTGTTGCTGTTAAAGCATCTCTTGACTCAACAGATTTAGCATCATTTCTTTTGAGTGCTGAATTTTCATCTCTTAATTTCCTAACAGAAACTATTTGACCAGCCTTCAAAAGAGCAGAATCACCTGGATCAGTAACTACTTTTTTACCAAATATCTTATCATTTTCAAGCATAAATTCCCATTTATTGACAGCGGTATTCTCTAAGAATTTCGTATCACCTGGATCATTTACTTGAACCTTTCTCATCATTTGTCTAACAATAACTTCAAAGTGCTTATCATTAATTTTCACACCCTGAAGTCTGTAAACCTCCTGAATTTCATTAACAATATACTCTTGAACAGCTGTTGGCCCTTTGATGGAAAGAATGTCCTTAGGAGTAATAGCTCCATCAGATAAAGTTTGACCAGCTTTAACAAAATCATTTTCCTGTACCAAGATGTGTCTTGAAAGTGGAATAAGATATTTCTTGATTTCACCAGTTCTAGCCTCAATAATAACTTCTCTGTTTCCTCTTTTAATTTTTCCGTAAGAAGCAACTCCGTCTATTTCTGAAACAACTGCAGGGTTTGATGGATTTCTAGCTTCAAACATTTCAGTAACCCTTGGTAGACCACCAGTAATATCACCAGATTTACCAGATTTTCTTGGAATCTTAACAATAATTTCACCTGATTTAATTTTATCAGCATCTTTTACAATTATGTGTGCATCAACTGGGAGGTTGTAAGATCTAAGTTCATTACCATCTTTATCATTTACTGAAATAGTAGGAATCATTTTCTTATCTCTATTTTCCTTTATCACTATTTCGGTAAATCCAGTTTGTTCATCAACTTCCTCTCGGTAAGTGACTCCTTCAACTAGATTGTTGAATTCAACTATTCCGTCAAATTCAGAAATAATAACAGCATTGTAAGGATCCCATTTACAGAATACCTCACCCTTTTTAACCTTGGTTTTTTCAGTAATTAAAATTTTAGAACCATAAGGAATGTTAGCAGTCATGATAACGTTTCTAGACTTATCAGTAATTTTTGCTTCGCCTGTTCTTCCAATAACGATTTTATCAACTTCTCCGTCTTCTCCGATTCTGTCAACAGTTCTTAAATCTTCAATTTCTAAAACACCATCATTTTTGGCAACTAACTCAGCCTGATCAGCAATGTTAGATGCAGTTCCACCAACGTGGAAAGTTCTAAGTGTTAGCTGGGTACCAGGCTCACCAATTGATTGTGCTGCAATAACTCCTACCGCTTCACCTCTTTGAACGAGTTTTCCAGTGGCTAAATTTCTACCATAACAAAGCGTACAAACTCCCCTAGTTAATTCACAAGTTAATACAGATCTGATTTCAACTTCATCAATTCCAGCAGATTCAATTGCTTTAGCTATATCTTCATTTATTTCTTTTCCTTCTGAAACAATTAGTTCACCAGTTTTAGGATCTTCAATATTAAATAATGCTACTCTACCAAGAATTCTATCATATAGAGTTTCAACAATTTCATCACTCTTTTTAAGTGGAGAAACTGTTAGACCCCTTAATGTTCCACAATCATGCTGATTAATTACTACATCCTGAGCAACGTCAACTAATCTTCTGGTAAGGTATCCAGCATCGGCTGTTTTAAGAGCAGTATCAGCTAACCCTTTTCTAGCTCCGTGAGTAGATATAAAGTATTCTAAAATAGAAAGTCCCTCTTTAAAATTAGATAAAATTGGGTTTTCGATAATATCTTGACCCCCAGTTGCTCCAGATTTTTGTGGTTTAGCCATTAAACCTCTCATTCCGGATAACTGACGAATTTGTTCTTTAGATCCTCTAGCTCCAGAATCCATCATCATATAAATTGAGTTAAATCCTTGCTGATCTGACTGTAATTTATCCATTAATGTATGAGTCAATCTAGAGTTAGTATGTGTCCATATGTCAATAATTTGGTTATATCTTTCATTATTGGTGATAAGACCCATATTGTAATTCATTCTAACTTCTTGAACTTCGGCTCTTGCCTTATCAATAAGAATATCTTTTTCCTTAGGAACCACTACATCGGATAAGTTAAATGATAAACCACCCTTAAATGCCATGTAATAACCTAATTCTTTTATCTCATCCAAAAACTTAGCAGTTTGAGGAACACCAGAAATCTTAATAATATTTGATATAATATCTCTTAAGGATTTTTTAGTTAAAAGCTCATTGATGTAACCAACCTCTTTCGGGACTAATTCATTAAAAAGTACTCTACCAGTGGTAGTCTCAATTAATTCTTCCACTTCTTCACCATCAACTATATTATTAAGTTTCACTTTGATTGAAGCATGAAGATCTAATCGTTTTTCGTTGTAAGCAATCTTAACTTCTTCAGCTGAATAAAGTGTCATTCCCTCTCCGTGAACAACATGCTCTTTAGTGCTTTTTCTAATCTTAGTAATGTAATACAATCCTAAAACCATATCCTGTGAAGGAACAGTAATTGGAGCTCCATTAGCAGGGTTTAAAATGTTGTGTGATGCCAACATTAGTAACTGAGCTTCAAGAATAGCTGCATTTCCTAATGGAACATGAACTGCCATCTGATCACCATCAAAATCTGCATTAAATGCAGTACACACTAATGGATGCAATTGTATGGCTTTTCCTTCAATTAATTTGGGCTGAAAAGCTTGGATACCTAAACGGTGAAGTGTTGGGGCTCTATTTAATAATACTGGATGACCTTTAAGCACATTCTCCAAAATATCCCATACTACTGGTTCCTTCTTATCAACTATTTTTTTAGCTGATTTTACAGTTTTAACAATTCCTCTTTCGATCATTTTTCTAATGATGAAAGGTTTAAAAAGTTCAGCAGCCATGTTTTTTGGCAATCCACATTCATGTAATTTTAATGTTGGTCCTACAACAATCACTGAACGAGCAGAGTAATCAACTCTTTTACCAAGAAGGTTTTGTCTAAACCTACCCTGCTTTCCTTTTAAACTATCAGAAAGAGATTTTAATGGCCTATTTTTATCTGTTTTAACAGCACTCGATTTTCTTGAGTTATCGAAAAGGGAATCAACAGATTCTTGAAGCATTCTTTTTTCATTCCTTAAAATCACTTCAGGAGCTTTGATTTCAATTAATCTTTTAAGCCTGTTATTTCTAATGATTACTCGTCGATATAAGTCATTTAAATCAGAAGTAGCGAATCTACCGCCATCTAATGGAACTAAAGGTCTTAAGTCTGGTGGAATTACAGGAACTACTTTTACAATCATCCATTCTGGTCGATTTTCGATTCTGCTATTAGCGTCTCTAAAGGATTCAATGACCTGTAGTCTTTTTAAGGCTTCATTTTTTCTTTGTTGAGAAGTTTCATTACTAGCTTGATGTCTAAGTTCATAAGATCTTGCATCTAAATCTTCATTGGCTAATAATTCATGTAGTGCCTCAGCACCCATTTTAGCAATAAACTTGTTAGGATCCGAATCCTCTAGGTAATGATTTTCTTTGGGAGTTGCATCTAAAATATCTAAATACTCTTCCTCAGTGATAAAATCCATTTTTTTCAACGGCTCACCCTCAGCATTTTGCGCATTTCCAGGGTTTATTACCACATACCTTTCGTAATAAATAATTTGATCAAGTTTTTTGGTAGGTAAACCTAGTAAGTAACCAATTTTATTTGGTAGAGATCTGAAATACCAAATATGAGCAACAGGAACAACAAGAGCAATATGCCCCATTCTTTCTCTTCTTACTTTCTTTTCGGTAACTTCAACACCACATCTATCACAAACTATTCCTTTATATCTTATTCTTTTATATTTTCCACAGTGACACTCATAATCTTTGACTGGACCAAAAATTCTTTCGCAAAACAAACCATCTCTTTCAGGCTTGTAAGTTCTATAATTAATGGTTTCAGGCTTTAACACCTCACCGTGAGATCTTTCTAATATAGATTCAGGTGAAGCTAAGCTAATGGTGATTTTATTAAAATCACTGTTGAATTTGTTGTCTTTTCTAAAAGCCATATTTTTTATTTACTGTGTTAAGTATTAATCTAAATCTATATTTAATCCTAGTCCTTGTAGCTCATTAAGCAATACGTTGAATGATTCTGGAATTCCAGGTTTTGGAAGGTTTTTACCTTTAACAATACACTCATATGCTTTTGCTCTACCTTGTACATCATCAGATTTTACTGTGAGTATTTCTTGTAGTACGTTAGACACACCAAAGGCTTCTAATGCCCATACTTCCATCTCACCAAAACGCTGACCTCCAAACTGTGCTTTACCACCAAGAGGTTGTTGAGTGATTAATGAATATGGTCCAATAGATCTTGCATGCATCTTATCATCTACCATGTGGCTCAATTTAATCATATATATGATACCTACTGTTGCAGGTTGATCAAATTTTTCTCCTGTTCCACCATCAAATAAGTAAGTTTTACCATTACGAGGAACTCCTGCTTCATCAGTATATTTATTGATATCATCTAAAGAAGCACCATCAAAAATAGGAGTGGAGAACTTTAAACCTAGTTTTTCACCAGCCCAGGCTAAAACAGTTTCATAAATCTGGCCTAAGTTCATCCTTGAAGGAACACCCAATGGATTTAAAACAATATCAACTGGAGTACCGTCTTCCAAATATGGCATATCTTCTTCTCTTACAATCTTAGCAACGATACCCTTGTTACCGTGTCTTCCTGCCATTTTATCTCCAACTTTAAGTTTTCTCTTTTTAGCAAGATAAACTTTAGCCATTTGAATTATTCCATTTGGTAGTTCATCACCAACTGTAATTTGGAATTTTTTTCTTTTATGCTGGCCTATTAGTTCGGTAGCCTTAAGGTTGTAATTATGTAGGGTAGTATCAACTAAATCATTGACATCTTCATTCTTAGTCCAGTTTTTGGAATTGATATGGATAAAGTCAATAGACTTTAATGTCTTTTCAGTAAATTTTACTCCTTTTTTAATTACTTGTTCTTTGAAAATATTGATTACTCCCTCCGATTTTTCAGCACCAATGATATCAATTAGTTTTGAAATTAAAATAGATTTTAGCTCAGCTAAATTCTTCTCCATTTCAGCATCTAATTGTTCAATAATTGGTTTATCAGCAGCCTTAGACTTTCTGTCTTTGATTGCTTTAGAAAATAATTTTTTCCCAATTACAACACCTGTAGTTGATGGAGATACTTTTAAAGATGCATCTTTTACATCACCTGCTTTATCACCAAAAATTGCTCTTAAAAGTTTTTCTTCAGGAGTAGGATCGCTTTCACCTTTTGGAGTTATTTTACCAATTAAAATATCCCCTTCCTTAACTTCTGCACCAACTCTAATAATTCCATTTTCGTCAAGATCTTTAGTAGCCTCTTCACTTACATTGGGAATATCAGCAGTTAACTCCTCTAGACCCCTTTTAGTATCTCTAACATCTAAACTGTATTCATCAACATGAACACTTGTGAAAATATCTTCTTTCACAACTTTTTCAGAAATCACAATGGCATCTTCAAAATTATATCCTTTCCAAGGCATGAAAGCAACCTTAAGGTTTTGACCTAAGGCCAATTCTCCTTTTTGAGTACCATAACCCTCAACTAAAACCTGTCCTTGCTTAATAGCATCTCCTTTTTTAACAATAGGTCTAAGATTAATTGAAGAACCTTGGTTGGTTTTTTGGAATTTAGTTAAATGATAAACTTTAATATCACTATCAAAACTGACCAATATATCATCAGAGGATAGCTTATATTTAATGTGTATTTCATTTGCATCTACATAATGAACAACACCATCTTTTTCAGCATGAATTAAAACTCGTGAATCTCTTGCAACGAGTTCTTCAATACCTGTTCCAACAATAGGAGAATTTGGATTCAACAAAGGTACTGCCTGACGCTGCATGTTAGATCCCATCAATGCTCTGTTGGCATCATCATGTTCCAAAAATGGAATACATGAAGCAGCGATAGAAGCGATCTGATTTGCACCGACATCAATTAAATTAATTTCTTCTTTAGGGCCTACAGGGAAATCACCCATAAATCTAGAGATAACTCTATCATTTTGGAAAGTTCCATCTTTGTTAATATCTGCATTAGCCTGAGCAATGAATTTATTATCTTCTTCTTCAGCACTTAGATAAATTGGTTCTGATTTAAGATCTACTTTTCCTTTCTTCACCTCTCTATAAGGTGTTTCAATAAATCCTAATCTATTTACCTTAGCAAAAACACAAAGTGAGGAGATAAGTCCAATATTCGGACCTTCAGGAGTTTCAATTGTACATAATCTTCCGTAGTGAGTGTAATGCACATCTCTTACCTCAAAACCTGCTCTCTCTCTTGTTAAGCCACCAGGCCCAAGAGCAGAAAGTCTTCTTTTATGAGTAACTTCAGCTAGAGGATTCGTTTGGTCCATAAACTGAGATAGCTGATTGGTTCCAAAGAAAGAATTGATTACACTTGAAAGTGTTTTAGCGTTAATCAAATCAATTGGGGTAAAAACCTCATTATCCCTGACATTCATTCTTTCTCTAATGGTTCTAGCCATTCTAGCTAAACCAACACCAAATTGGGAGTACAATTGCTCACCAACAGTCCTTACCCTTCTATTACTTAAATGATCAATATCATCAACATCAGTTTTAGAATTAATAAGTTCAATAAGGTACTTAACTATTGAAATAATATCATTTTTAGTTAAAACTCTTTGAGACTCATTTTCATCAAGATTTAACTTTTTATTTATTCTGTATCTTCCTACTTCACCAAGATCATATCTCTGTTCAGAAAAGAATAATTTATCAATAACGCCTCTAGCTGTTTCTTCATCTGGCGGCTCGGCATTTCTAAGTTGACGATAAATGTGCTCAACGGCTTCTTTTTCTGAATTGGAAGTGTCTTTTTGCAAAGTGTTGTAGATGATAGCAAAATCAGCAGAGTTAATATTCTCTTTGTGAAGGATTACTGTTTTCACACCAGCATCAATAATCATTTCAACATGTTCATCTTCAATGATTGTTTCTCTATCAATTAAAACCTCGTTTCTTTCAATTGAAACCACCTCACCAGTATCTTCATCAACAAAATCTTCAACCCAAGACTTTAGCACTCTTGCTGCAAGTTTTCTGCCCACCATTTTCTTCAGATTGGCTTTTGTAGCTTTTACTTCATCAGCAAGATCAAAAATTTCTAATATATCCTTATCACTTTCATAGCCAATAGCTCTAAATAGTGTAGTAACAGGGAGTTTTTTCTTTCTATCAATATAAGCGTACATAACACTGTTGATATCAGTTGCAAACTCTATCCAAGATCCTTTAAAAGGAATTACCCTTGCAGAATATAATTTTGTACCGTTTGCGTGTCTACTTTGACTAAAAAACACTCCAGGAGAACGATGAAGTTGAGAAACTACAACTCTTTCAGCACCGTTAATAATAAATGATCCTTTAGGAGTCATGTAAGGAATAGTTCCAAGATATACTTCTTGGACAATTGTTTCGAAATCTTCATGTTCTGGATCAGTACAATAAAGTTTCATTACAGCTTTTAATGGAACAGAATAGGTTAGTCCTCTGTCAATACATTCTGTTATTGTATATCTTGGAGGGTCAATAAAATATTCTAAAAATTCTAATACGAATTGATTTCTTGTATCTGTAATTGGAAAATTTTCTGAAAAAACCTTAAATAATCCTTCTTCAATCCTATTTTCTGAAGTGGTTTCCAATTGAAAAAATTCCTGAAAAGACTTGATTTGAATATCTAAGAAATCTGGGTAAGAAAATCTGTGCTTACTTGAAGCAAAATTAATTCTCTCTGTAGTTATGTTTGTTTTAGCCAAGGGTATAATATTAAATTAATTAAAGATGATAAAAAACGGGTATAGGCCCAGAGAAAAGTTCCCGTGGGCCTATGGTATTTTTAGAAATTGAATTACTTCAATTCAACTTCAGCACCAGCTTCTTCTAAAGCTTTTTTGATGCCTTCAGCCTCGTCTTTACCAACTCCTTCTTTGATTGCACCAGGTGCTCCATCAACTAAGGCTTTTGCTTCTTTAAGACCCAAACCAGTTAGTTCTTTTACAGCTTTCACTACCTGTAGTTTAGATCCACCAGCTGCAGTTAGAATTACATCAAATTCTGATTTTTCTTCAGAGCCACCTGATTCGTCACCACCACCTGGAGCTGCTACAGCTACTGCTGCTGCTGCTGCTGGTTCGATTCCGTATTCGTCTTTGAGAACTGCTGCCAATTCATTTACTTCTTTAACAGTTAAGTTTACTAACTCTTCTGCTATTGATTTTATATCTGCCATTTTTATTTGTTTTTGAAAGATTTATTTCTTTAGTTATTTTTAATTTTATTGTTCTTTTTCTGAAAGGGTTTTAACAAGCCCAGCAATTGTACTTTTACTTGACGTTAAAGCTGAAATTACATTCTTAGCTGGAGATTGAAGTAAACCAATGATTTCTCCAATTAACTCGTCCTTAGACTTGATATCCACTAATGAATTCAACTGATCGTCACCTATGTAAACTGATTCTTCAACAAAAGCTCCTTTTAAAACTGGTTTATCGTTTTTCTTACGAAAATCTTTTATCAATTTTGCTGGAAGATTTCCAGTATCTGACAGCATAATAGCTGTTGGACCTGGAAGAATATCATACAATTCTGTGAAATCTTTACCCTGTACGTTTTCCATTGCTTTTTTGAGCAAAGTATTCTTAACAACGCTAAGTTTGATGTTTTTTGCAAAACATTGTCTCCTAAGAGCACTTGTAGCTACAGCATCAAGAT
>MDTC01008489.1_pt1 | contig 10583 bp, 7 predicted proteins | sample 811181 | NCBI WGS metagenome assembly MDTC01 (sample SAMN05326644, study PRJNA326480) | marine metagenome | isolation source: seawater | place: Pacific Ocean: North | collected 2011 | reverse complement strand
TGAAATAACAAAGGCGAGCCTCTGTCGGTCCAAATCGATTGATATAATTTAGCTGAGCTTTTTGGGCGAATATTTAAGATGATGCCATTAAGGATGAACCACCAAATTAGTCTCGGTATTTCTACTACACGCGGATCAGACAAGAACTGCTTTAAATAGATTCTAAGTGCTTTACCGGTGGCCGCTTCTGGGGTGCCAAGATTTGTGATTAAAACGCCAACTTTGGGTTTTGTTTTGTGTTCAAAATCTTTCTGGCCTTTGAATCCCATATTCATCAATTCCTAGATCACTCATGGTTTATGCTAAAACCATGAGTGAGTGACTTTTAAGCTGACTTGTCCAGGCCCAGTTTAGGGTTGATGCCCGTTTTAGTTCGGTAGAATTTTTTAATTTTTTCCATGTCCTCTTCAATTCTCCCTGTCGGGATGAATTTATCAACGATGCCACAAGTCTTCGATGGGGCATCGATAAAGCCACGAAAGATAGGAACTTTTGCTTCTAATGCTATATGGTAGAAGCCGGTTTTCCATTTTTCAACCTTGCTTCGTGTGCCCTCAGGTGTAATGAGCAGTGACAATTTGTCCGCTGCTTTAAATCGCTTAACCATCTCTGTCACTGTATTATTGGTTGTTGATCTGGCAATAGAAATACCGCCTAACCAAACCATTAAGCTTTTGAATGGCTTGGGAAAGAGCTGTTCTTTACCCATCCATCGCACATCAATATTCTTAGTCAATGCGATGCAAAGCATAAAAATAAAGTCCCAGTTGCTGGTATGAGGCGCCGCAATGAAAATGTATTTTTTTTCTTTAGGTGGTTCACCAACTACTTTCCAGCCTTTCAAAAAGAGGAAGATTCTTGCAATAACGACTAAAAAATGGCGAATAACAGGCGTGGTAAATACGGTTGTCATAATATTCTATGGTGTCCTAAAAAGCAGCTGAAAATATTAACTATAAATAGGGCTATTGAATGATTACATAATTTTACACTAAACGTTGTACACGGTCTAACTATCATAAATGCTTGGTGATAGTGTTAATACGTGATTAATGACTTTGAAGACCAATGATTTTATCGAATTGAGTGAATATTGCTCGTATTCTGTTGTTGATAGTGACGTAACCACTGTTTGAATTCGTTGCTGGCCATGGGTTCAGCGAGGAAGTACCCCTGGCCAAAATCACAATTGGCATCCACTAAAAACTTAAGTTGGTCTTGTTGCTCTATGCCCTCTGCAATCACAGTAATACCCAGTTCATGAGCCATTTTGATCATTGATCGAGTGATGGCTACATCGCGCAAATTGCTAGGTAATTGTTGGGTGAATTCTCTGTCTACTTTCAGATGATTGATTGGGAATCGCTTTAGATGCGAGAGAGAAGAGTAGCCTGTACCAAAATCATCAATCGCAATATTAACACCTAGAGATCGCAATGCATGAAGCTTCACGGCCAGGCTGTCAGCTTGTTCCATTAAGGTGCTTTCGGTGATTTCGATGGTCAATTTACCGTGCTGTATACCCGATTCATTCATGATTTTTTCAACGGCTTCAAGTAAGTGTGCTTGGTGGAATTGAAGTGCTGATAGATTGACAGCGATGTTGACAGCAGATAAGCCTTGTTGTTGCCATTGAACTTGTTGTTGGCAGGCCTGTTTCAAGACCCATTGACCTAACGGCAAGATGAGCCGACTTTCTTCAGCGACTGCGATGAACTCGCTCGCCGGTATGTCACCCTTTTTGGGGTGTTGCCACCGTAATAAGGTTTCTACACTAATCACCTGCTCTGTTCTAATATCGATGATGGGCTGGTAGTGTAAAGAAAATTGATCCTTTTTTAGGGCGTCAAGCAAATCATCTTGCATATCAATCTTTTGTTTTGCGGCGCTATCGATAGCAGCATTAAAAAATTGAAAGTTATTTCTACCCTTGCGTTTAGCTTCATAGAGTGCCATGTCGGCCTTACGCAAAAGCTCATCGTGATCTTCCGCATCATCAGGGAAGGAGGCAATACCTATACTGACACTGATTTTAATCTTATGACTATCGAATAACATCGGCTCATCGAAAAGAGAGAGTACTTTTTTACTTATAGTACTCGCATTGTATTGGCTTTCTAGATTAGTCAATATCATTGCGAATTCATCGCCGCCTAAGCGAATGACGGTATCGCTCTCTCGGCTCAATAATTCAAGTTCTGAGGCTATTTTTATTAATAGCTGGTCACCAATAGCATGACCGTATTGGTCGTTAACCGTCTTGAAATGATCAATATCGATGAGCATCAGGCCGATAGCGTTAGCATTTCTTCGCGATTGTTTTATACCGTCAGCCATTCGTAGTTCGAATAGTGCTCGGTTACCGATACCTGTCAATGCATCGTGTTGAGCGAGATAAAGAAGTGCGGTGCTGCGTATTTTTTGCTTATCATGCCAGCGTCGAATAATACGTCTGACATAAAGCCAAAGAGCGATGAGACCAATTATTTGCAGTGACAACAGCGCAGTCGTTTTGATTAATCGAAGCTGAAGCGAGTTTATAATATCGGTTGCTTGTTGCTTCAGTGCAGCTTGTAATTCGTTAAATGCTTGTTGTTGTGTTAATTTTTGCTGCTGAAATTCAAAGTCTCTATAAATAGCAAAGGCTTTATCCGCTTGCTGTCTTTCAAGGTGGTTAAAGATTGTGGCTTCGGTTTTTGCCGTATTGTTTAGACTTGCGATCAGTCCAGCGGGGTCAATCTTAGATAGACCATTTATTAAATGGCTGTCGAAAAGCTGACTTTTATCCGTCAGCATTTTAAGCTTCTCTATTAGCATCATTCGGTGAGATTGGTGACTATTTTTCCAGTGCTTATCACCAGAATTAATGGCCAATGTTAGCGCATTAGAAAGTCCTTGGTAGTGGTTAGTTAATTGCTGGCTCAGCTGTTCGATTTTGAGACTTTGGTCAATTTTAGACTGTGTTATTTTGCTGGTTGTATAGGTGCTCCAGATGCCTGCAACAATAACCAGCAGGCTGATGGATACCGCAACTTTGACAGACCATTCGATATTATTCTTATAAGCGGCAGTGGGCTTGATGGTATTTTCTCCAAATATTGGCTTTAGGCTTTTTGAGTATAGATCAGCCGTGAAAAGCATGGAGAAAATAATGTTAACCAGCTAACAGTTTTTTATATTCATGCCGCTGGAAAAATGGGTGCAATTTATTTTTATATTATGTACTTATGACACTAATTATATGTTATTCATGCGCCAGTATTTCCAGAGGGGATGTCTTTGTAGGCCACACCCTTATCTGCTCTTGGTTCCTGCGGTAGGCCAAGCACTTGTTCAGCAATAATATTGCGCATGATCTCGTCGGTACCGCCGGCAAGACGAATGCCTGCAGCCATTAAGACAGCCGATTGAAAGTGGCCATCGAGTGGTGTGCTTTCATCGGCAGTCAGTTGTCCGCCTGCATCGAGCTGTTGAATGACAAAGTTAGCAATGTCTTGATTCATACTGGCGCCGACGAGCTTGCCGAGCGATCCTTCAGCGCCAGGAACACCACCTTTTGCAACGGCAGTAATCATTCTAAAGGTGGTTGCTTCGACGCCGGCATGTTGTGCATACCAAGTGGCGAGCTTGTCGCGAACAATGGGATCTTGTGTGGCAGCTACGCCATCAATATCACTCGCTTTGGCCCAGTTTAAAAAGTCTTCAAAGCCGTCTGGCGCCGCGGTTGCATTCGCTAAACGTTCATTCATTAGCACCATCAGAGCAGCGCCCCAGCCCTCGTTGACTTCACCGAGACGGTAGTTGTCAGGAATAACAGCGTCATTAAAGAAGACTTCGTTGAAGTGTGAGCCACCATCGATTTGCTTGATGGGTTTGACTTCCACGCCGGCCTGCTTCAGGTCGATCATAAACATTGTCAGGCCTCGGTATTTTGATACCTCGGGATCTGTCCGTGTTAAGATCACGCCATAGCGGCTGTACTGAGCGCCAGATGTCCAAATTTTTTGGCCATTAATTTTCCATTCATTACCGGTTTTTTCAGCTTTAGTGCTAAGCCCTGCGACATCAGAGCCCGCGCCAGGTTCGCTGAATAACTGGCACCAAATATCATCGGCACGAGCCATTCTCGGCAGTAGCGTTTGCTTTTGTTCTTCGCTGGCAAAGGTCATCAGCGCTGGGCCGCAGTTGCCGATGCCAATGACAAAATATTCATCGGGCTCGCCGTAGTGACTGACTTCTTGGTTCCAAATGACTTGGTACATCTGGCTAAGACCTTGGCCGCCATATTCCTTAGGCCAAGTAAGGCAAGAGAATCCCGCATCGTACCGTTTGTGGTACCAGTCAACGGCTTGTTGGTAGCGACCTTCTTGATTGCCAGCCATTAAGCCTTGACGTTTAGCTTGAGCATTAGCGGCGAGCCAAGATTTGGCTTTCGCTCTAAATAATGCTTGTTCTTCAGTGTCATTAAAATCCATAGTCTGCTCGATATCGTGAATGTCTGTTTAGCATTTTGCTTGTCTTATTCATCAAGTAAGCGGCTCACTAATTGCTCGCGCCACCACCGACTGCTCCCAATGATTGATGACAGGAGTTGTGCGCGTTTGTAATATAAGTGGCAGTCAAACTCCCAGGTGAAGCCCATGCCGCCATGCACTTCGATATTTTCTTTGCTACAAAAATAATAGGCATCAATAGCGCTGACGCGCGCGGTTGCTGCGGCCAGCGGTAATTTCTCATCATTGACGCTCAGCGCCCATGCGGCAAAATAGGCGTTCGATCGAGCCAGCTCAATAGCGACATACATGTCGGCGAAAATATGCTTAATCGCTTGAAAAGAAGCAACCGATCGGCCAAAAGCAAATCGTTGCTTGGTATAGTCGATGCCCATTTGCATACTTGCCTCGCAACCGCCGAGCTGTTCAAAGCTGGTAAACACCGCAGCGCGATCAAAGGCCTGTGTCAGTATTACTGAAGCAGCATCGTCGGCGCCTAAAGGTTCTGCTGCAGCCTGGTTAAATTCAATGCTGGCTAGCGGACGACTGCTGTCGATAGAGGGTGATAAAGCCCGCTGAACGCCGGCTTGATGCAAGTTAACTAAATAAAGCGAGTGATTTTTGTTTGCGTCCGTCGCGCTGACAATGGCATAGTCAGCTTCAACGCCGTCAAGCACGGCAATTTTCTTGCCGCTTAATTGGCCATTTTTGAATTGGGTTTGCCTTGCCTGTAACAGGTGCTGTCCGGCAACTTCGCTGCTCGCCATGCAAACGATCGTCTCGCCAGCCGCAATGCCCGGCAGTAAGCTCTGCTTTTGCTGTTCGTTACCGTGTTGTTGGATGACTGCTGCGGCGAGGTAGATGGTGGAAAAAAAAGGTATGGGTGTCAGTGATCGACCGAGTTCTTGAGCAATGACACAGAGCTCTAAAGACCCTAAGCCCAAGCCACCGTACTGTTCATCAATGGCGGTAGCTGTCCAACCTAAATCTACGATAGATTTCCATAAATGAGAATCATAGGCTGACCCTCCGTCCATCACCTGACGTGTGACAGTGAGCGGTGAATGCTCGGTTAAGAATTGCCGGGCTTGATCTTGAATCAGTTTTTGATCGTCGGAAAATTCAAAGTTCATAGGGGTTACCGATCTGCTAGGCTACTTTTAGTTGAATGAATTGCTGATTATATTACGTGAAATTAGGCTGAGTACGAGAGCGTTTACTGTCATAGATTTACAGCGGTTGAATCTTTATGTTTATCCAAGTGGTTTTATCGAGTGTCAGAGCACTTAAGTCAGTAAAAATTCTGCTGATTGTAAATCGAGGCATTGCTGAAAATGCCGTTGCGCCATGATTAAAAACATTTGATCACTGCGCTCTGCTGCGCCGGTGTAAACAGCACCGAGAATCACCGTCATGAAGGCATTCATGGCGAACTCTCGGTACTGTTGCCAGCATTCTGTTTCGCTAGTTTTAATTCCTGCAAGCTCAAGTGCTGAGCGATAACGAGCGACTAATGCTTTTTCATGTTGACGTCGCAATTCGCAGGTCAAGCTGCCGCCGAGAAAGTAGGCAACATCAGTAAGTCCGCAGCTAATAGCAATTGATTGCCAGTCAACAGTGATGGCAGAGGCGTTTTCACCGTGATCATTAAATAAAATATTTTCGGATCGAAAATCTGAGTGAACCAGCGTTTTTGGTCCTTTAAAACCTTGCATCCATTGACTGTAATGACCGACAAACAAGTCGCCAAATTCGATGGCTGAGGGCTCAAGTCCAGCACCAAAGCGATCGAGGAATTTAGGCCAAGCATCTTGCAGTAGGGCGCCACCAAAAGCGGCATTGTCACCGGCGTAGGGTTTTGATATATGTTCGCCCTCTAATTTATCGCTTTCCCAGAAAGCCGCGTGCAACTTAGCCACTTGGTCAATGGCCATTTCAGCTCGGTGTATCGTTTCACCTCGAAGCTGATCACCGGGCTCTGCCGGAGCCATGTCTTCCATTAATATAATAAATTCTTCGCCTTTGTTATCGCTTGCACTGTAATAAATTTTCGGCAACTGCATGGTCGTGTGCTGCGCTTGTTGTTGATAAAACAGTACTTCTCTTGCGTAGGCGCCTGAGCTGGCCGACATTTGTTTGGCGACAGGATCGGCGGCCGGCAGTTTGGCCACCAGCGAGCGGGGCAATGCATGATGATGGCCATTGTCTTGGTATTCAATGGTTAACCTTGCATTGTCGCCCATTTTTCCGGTGCCAATCATTTGGTAGTCGACAGTGCTAATCGTGGCGGATTCAAATGCGGGATTATGGATGGCCAGCGTTTTGCTAAGCCACTCAGCGGTAATGGCTTCAGGTAATGAGACAATGGCAGATAACATGGTCGGGTCCGGTAAGCTGAAAAGCAAAATGGGTTGGTGTTAAGCGGACAAAAAAAAGAGCATCTACTTCTGCAGATGCTCTTTTTTGACAGCTTGGTTAAAGTTTTAAGCCTTCTTCAAGGTACTGTACGTCTTTACTTGGCGCCGGGAAGTTAGGTATTTGATGGATGCCATTGGATTCGTCAGTATAAATTGTGGAGTTATCCAGTGCGTCATAGAACTGCTTGTACCACTTTCGGTTCAAATTAAAAGGCCCATCAGCTTTGAGTTGCATGATGCGAATCGCTGGACGTTTGTGTTTCCAAACATCAAAATCCGCAGAGAAAGCATGCAAGGCGCCTGCTTGGACTTCTTTGGCAGCAGCAATATCTTCAGCTGAGTGCGGTATGTTTTGCGCTTTAGCCAAGGCCGCATGCCATACGCGGGTTACACCGTCTTCTACCGGTGTATTGGCAATTAATTCGTAGGTGATAGCGCCACCGAAATCTTGCTTAGATAATAAAATGCCCGGGCCGGTATACCAAGTGATGCTGGATAAATAACAACCATAGGTATGATGGAAGCCACCTTGGCGCTGAATAACCACGTGGTTTCTGAATTCGTTTTCAAAGTATTCGCAGGGTGCGCCATGGGTGGGCCCAAGATGAGCACAGTCAGCCATATTGTCGAGTATTTCTTGTGGATGAATGTCGATCGTGCCCAAGTGATCAAGCTCCCAGCGAACCCAGGCAGGGTCATCCCATTCGGTTAAGAAAGGCGGATCATAGCTCGGTGCATTGCCCTCGGGATCATGCCACATCATGATACAACCCATGACTTCTCTGACTTCATAGGATTTGATGGCGGCTGATTTAGGGCAGGGGCCATCGTGATAAGGAATATCGTCAACTTGTCCGTCGGGTGCATAGCGCCAGCCATGATAGGGGCAGCGAATAGAATCGCCCTCTATTTGTTTGTCCGTGGCGACGATTTCAGCACTTTTACTGGCAGCAATGTGAGTGCCCATGTGGGCGCAGTAGGCGTCGAGCATGACTACTCGGCCACTTTCACCTCGATAAAGGGCGAAGTCATTACCAAAAAAACGAACGGCTTTGGGGCCTGCGTCCAGTTCATTGGCCTCGGCAACAATAAACCATCCGCGTGGGAATGTGTGTGGCCCTAGTTTGTAATCTGCGGCTAATGCCATAATTGAAACCTCATATTAACAGTATGCTCTCGCTGCCTTGGTGGAGCTTAATAAAAGCTTACGATTGACCGCAAAAGATATAACAGTCCATCAAGTATATTTCCTTAAGCGGCGTATTTTGTCATTGACCGGATCGCTCATTTTACCTGATTGCTTTAATTGAAACATTGCCAGTTTGGTAATTATTCTAAGCAAGTTTTCTTGTAAAAATAGACCCTTAGCGCTTTTTAAGCTTGATTCATTATACCAGTCCGATGCTAGCATACATTTTAGCATATCGAGTTCACTGACTGGGTGTGTAATCACTGTACGGTACTTGACTATGAGATACGTCGATATCGCTGAATCAGTTTAGATTTGTTTATCCTAAAACAGTAGAAAATAGGAACACTCATTGTGGACATAGGCTTTGATTCCGAACGGATTTTAACCGCAGCTGCAGAATTTCAAAAATTAGACGATTTTGGTGATCCCGCTTTCAAGGCAGGCTTGGCAGCCTTATTAGCCACTTATGATCAGCATGTTGACAGTGAGGCGAGTCGTCAACGCGTTTATATGCGAGTATTAAAAGTGCTTGGTGCTCGATTGAGAGTTGAACAGGCAAAAAAAAACCACCCCGATATCGCCGAAGAGCAAATAATTCAGCCAATGATCTTGACCGGTTTACCTCGGACGGGCACTTCAGCCCTGTTTAATTTGTTATCAAGCGATCCCGCATCGAGAGCATTGCTGCAATGGGAAACCCATTACCCAGATCCTATTGAAGGGCTTGCTGCCGGTGAAATGGACCCCCGACATCGAAAGCTCGTTGAAAAAATTGAAGCGCAAAAGGCTCAAAATCCTGAATTTCAAACCATGCATTTTGCCAGTGCCGATACCCCTGAAGAATGCGTGTTGTTGCATTCGCTGGCCTTCAATGGCGTCCAGTTAGGCTTTGAGTGTATGTTAGAGCCTTACCAGAGCTGGCATCAATCGAGCGATCTTTTGCCTATGTATCAGTACTATCTAGAGCTGTTAAAAATGCTCCAATGGCGAAGACCCGGTGATCGTTGGTTATTGAAAGCACCTGCACATATGTGGGGCCTAGACAGCTTAATTAAGGTCATGCCTGATGCTTGCATTTTATGGGGCCATCGTGATCCTTTGCAGGTGATACCGTCCATTTCAAGTTTAACGGCAATGGCTGCCAAGATGTTTGCGGGCCATATACCCGCTATGGAGAAAGATAAACTCGGTCCGTTAGTGATGGAGTTTTATGCGCGGTCACTGGAGCGAGGCTTCGCGGCGCGGTCAAATATTGCCGCCAAGCATTTTTTTGATTATCGTTTTACAGACTTTGTCGATAGGCCTTTAGCGCTGATTGGTGATGCCTATGATTTTTTCAAGTTGCCGGTAGATCAGGGCTTAAAAAACCGTTTTACCGATTATATTGAGCAACACCCAAAAGGAAAGCATGGTGATCATCGCTACTCATTTGAAAGCTTCGGCTTAACTCAAGCGATGATCTTAGAGCGTTTCGATTTTTATTATCAACATCCAGTGTACAGTCAATACCTTTAACAAGTGCCGTTAATTACTTCATGTTCGGCCCAAAGAAAATAACTAAGGGATATTATTATGACGAATGAGCAAGCAATTTGGGATGCCTTTTGCGAACAGTTAAAAGAAGCAGGTAAAGTCATTATGCGGGATGATTTGCCGACGACTGCTTTTGATCGAGCAGAGGGTTTGCGTTACATGGCGCGCTTAACCAAAGCGGGATTAGACACTTTTTGCGAGCTAACCGGGCCCAAATACCCGGTGCTTCGTCCTCAGGCTGACATGGTAAAAATGGGTTTAGATAACCCGGATAATTATTATGTTGGGGCATCAATTAACGCAAAATACGATTACCGTATTCGCGGTAACCGCGGCACCATTCATTTTTTAGGTTTTGCCGCACAGGCCCAGAATTTTGCCGTGCGCAATAAGATGCTTGGCGGTGCAGGGCATCTTAATCACGCCGATATGGAGATTGACCGTGATGGCAATTTTGAAATTATAGCTAGTCAACGCCCGCACGACGGGAATTGGCTGCAACTAGGCCCAGAAACCTCACAAATTTTGGTCCGACAGAGTTACCTTGATAAGCTCAAAGAGCGTCCTGCCACCTTGAGTATTGAATGCTTGCAGGCCGATCAAGCCCCACCCGCTTTAGATCCTCAGCGGATTGGCCAGCAGCTGTTGCAGGCGGCAAATTACGGCACCGGTTGTGGCCATTGGTTTGCTGACTGGGTCGCCGACATGCCTAATCATGCCGAAGAAAATACGCTGTACTTGCCTTCAGCTGAAAACCACCGTGCGGTCGGAGGTGACCCAGAAGTCCGAATTTATTTGGGTCGATGGCGCTTAGCAGAAGACGAGGGCTTGCTGGTGAGCTTAACACCGCCGAACTGCGAGTATTGGAATTTTCAAATAGCGAATGTTTGGGCGGAGTCGCTGGACTATCGTTTTCAGCAGGTGCATGTGAATAGCGGTAGCGCTGTT
>MDTC01231464.1_pt1 | contig 10584 bp, 6 predicted proteins | sample 811181 | NCBI WGS metagenome assembly MDTC01 (sample SAMN05326644, study PRJNA326480) | marine metagenome | isolation source: seawater | place: Pacific Ocean: North | collected 2011 | reverse complement strand
TCATCTGAACTTCCTTTAGCAGCTGCTACAGCAAGAGTGAGTGCAACAAAAGCTTTTCAACTATGTTCCAAAGAAAATATTCAAACTCATGGAGGTAATGGTTTTACTTGGGAATATGATTGTCATTTATTTTATAAACGCTCAAAAGTGCTCTCGGTGCTGTTGGGATCAGAGGCAACCTGGAAAGAAAAATTAGTTTCAAACCTAGAAAAAACGAATACATTAGAAAAGAGGTAAATTATGGATTTTAACGACACACCTGAGCAAGCAAAATTTAGAGCTGAATGCAGAGAATGGCTTGAAACTAATGCTGAACCTAAAGAAAACAAGGCAAGCGGTCATTCAGATTCCTCGTTAGAGAACCACTTGCAAATAGCTAAAGAGTGGCAGAAAAAAAAGTATGATGCTGGCTGGGCAATGCTTCATTGGCCAAAAGAATACGGAGGAATTGAAGCCTCTCCAATTGAAAGGATTATTTGGGGTCAAGAGGAAGCAAAATTTAATGTTCCCGGAGGAATTTTTGAAATTGGTTTAGGTATGTGTGGGCCAGTAATGATGCAATATGCTACCCAAGAACAAAAAGAAAGATACCTTGCTCCGATGGCTGAAGGTAAAGAAATTTGGTGTCAATTATTTTCGGAACCAGCCGCTGGATCAGATGTTGCTGGCTTAAGAAGCAAAGCAGAAAGAGATGGAGACGATTGGATTATTAATGGACAAAAAGTATGGACATCTGGAGCACATTACTCAGACTTTGGAATTTTAGTAGTGCGACATGATCCAGATATTGCTAAACATAAAGGTTTAACTTTCTTCTTTGTAGATATGAAATCACCTGGAATAACCGTTAAACCCATTAAGCAAATTACCGGACAAGCCGGAAGTGGCTCTGGCTTTAATGAGGTATATTTTGATGATGTGCGAATCCCTGATTCACAAAGGCTTGGAGAAATTGGTGATGGATGGAAGGTAGCCATAACCACCTTGATGAACGAGAGACTGGCTGTAGGAGATGCTAAAGGTTCTGATATTGAAGAAGCCCTTATGCTATCAAAATCAAAGGATGATGCAGGCGAAGCTTTGATAAAAAATGATTCAGTGCGAGAAAGGCTGGCAGATTGGTTTTGTGAAGCTAATGGTCTCAAATATACAAAATTTAGAACCATTTCTGCTCTGTCAAAGGGAGAAGCACCGGGCCCAGAGGCATCTATAACAAAAATAGTGAGTGCAAATAAACTCCAAGAAATTGGAAACTTTGGGATTGATTCAGGGGACATGGCTGGCATGCTAATTGATGATGAAAATGGAGTAAGCTCATTTCAAGGTGCATGGCTGGGTGCTCCTGGCCTGAGGATTGCTGGAGGAACTGATGAAATCCTGCGGAATGTAATTGCTGAAAGAGTTCTAGGGTTACCTCAAGATCCGCGAGCTGATAAAGGTCTTGCTTTTAAGGATATCCCCACTAAGGCCTAAAGCTCATTAATAACTGAAGAAATTTAACGTCTTGATCGACGATAAGATTTCCATTTGCTATCTCCATTAGTGGATTTTTAATTCCAGCTAAGACCTCTTTAAATAGCAAATCATCAGACCTCACATTAATTGAACAATTTTGAAGTAAATGATTTGTTATCTGAGCTATCTGATTCCTGATAATCATTGACTTAGTTATACCTGAAGAAAAATTAAAACAAACGTTTATCTTTTCATCGGAATCAATCTTGTTAGGATCTAGGTTCACCCTCAAGACATCAAAAAACATATCAATGGGAATTTGATCAAGCATGGAACTTTCTGGAGGAATAATATTTTGATCGCTTTGTTTTCCCATTAAAATTTGAGCCTCGCTCAAGAAATAATTTCTTTTATTTGGATTAGAGGACAGATTGCCAATGAACTGAGCAGATATTGCTCTTAATTCTTTCACATCCTTCGGTCGGTACTCCAATGCTAATAATAAGTCTGATAATTCCAATGCCCATTGCATTTCTTCTTGATCAACAGCTTCTTCAAGTTTCTGAAAAAGAGCATCATTTCCGCCTGCTAGATCAGCAATATGTTTTGCTTTTTTAGATGTTGGAGTTGGATCTAACTCGGAAATATTTCCTGAAAACCATCCTAAATAACCATTAAAAATACTTTTAACAGACCAGCGAACGGTTCCATAAAACTCCTGTAGATATGGAGAAGAACCAACGGCTTCAGGCAACTTAATACGTTCAATGATTTCTTCTGGATGCATTCCCTGATTCATTAGCCTAATTGTTTGATCATGTACAAATTGAATCCCATCTCGATAAATTGTTAAGTTTTTTTTAACCTCATCATTAAAAAAAGGTTGGGTATGACTTGGAAATACTTTTGCAGGATTCAAATCTATCATTCTATCCAAGCTGTTAATCCAGGCATTAACATCTCTATGGGATGTACCGCGTATTGTGTATAAATTAGGAAATGTTTTATAGACATTATCACCAGGAAATAAAGCTGAGTACTCTGGCAGCCAAACAAAAATTTGGTCATCTGTTTCACCTGGAGCATGAAAAAATTCAAATTCAATGCCTGCGATATTTAGATTGAGCCTATCCTGAAAAGTCACATTTGGTTTTAAATACCCTGGCGCACTCTTCCCAACACTTAAATATGGTCCAATGCCAACATTTATAACATCTTCTTCAGGAAGCGCTGTGCCAAACATCTTGGATGATCGGCGAGAAATAATGGGGTTAAGAATACCAAAAATTTTTTCTACTGATGCGGCTGTAAGATCATGCGCAATTACCAGAGGGGTTTCCTCCTGCTGATCAGCAAAGTACTGCGCACCTAGAGTGTGATCGCCGTGATTGTGAGTATAGATAATTGCCGCGATGGGATTTGAATTGATTTTTTTAAACTCTGTAAGAACTTTTTTTGCTTGAAAGATGCTGTCGGTAGCATCAATGATGATATTAAATTCTTTTCCCTCTATTAAATAAGAGTTTGCTATACCAAAACCAATGGCAGCATGAATACCATCCTCATACGAATATATATTTTGTTGAAATTCTTGAGAATGATTTATAAGATTTTCTACAGATGGATTTGTTATGATGTCTTCAAGTGCAATAGGCTCTGATTGGGAGCAGCTCAAAATAAGAAAGCTTATAATAAATACATTTAAATATTGAATTTTTTTCATGGTTTACCAATAAATGACTTCTCATCATAGCTGTTTTGAAAATCCATTTGAACAAAGATATCAAAAAGTTGAATGGGTTGATAACTTCCCGTTTTCAAAAGATTATCAAGATAGATTTTTTCAAAATAATGCTATCGAAGAAATTCAAAATGTTTTCATCGAACCAAATAATATTCAACACAGAATTATTAATGACGATAACCTCCACATTGGGGAGCTTGGGTTTGGATTTGGTTTAAATTTTTTTGTAACTGCAAAACTTTGGATTGAACATAAAGATCGAAGTAAAATTAATACTCTTGAATATGTATCCATTGAGGAAGCTCTGCCAACTGAAGAGCAAATCTTAAGAGTGATCGAAAACTTTCCTTCATTGAAGCCAATCTGCCAAATTTTTTTAGATGAGTATCAACCACTGCATAATGACATTAATAGAATTTATTTAGAGAAACTTGATCTTCGATTAACTTTGATTCATGACAAGGTTGAAACTGGTTTAAAAAATTTGCTCGGGCTTCCAAACAATAAAATACATGCATGGTATTTTGATGGATTTGACCCAGCAAAAAATTCAGCTATGTGGAGTAGTTCTATTTTTCAAAATATTGGTTTTCTTTCTGCGGCTAATTCGTCATTTGGGACCTTTACATCTGCTGGCTCAGTCAAGCGAAACTTAAGTAAATTTGGCTTTAAGGTTGATAGAGTAAAAGGTTTTGCATCTAAAAGGCACAAACTTATTGGAAGAAAATATTCCGTTGAAACTAATCATGCCTCTCGATCAAACAGTGAAATGCAAATCGCAGTGATTGGAACTGGAATATCAGCTTGTTCATTTGCAGCTGCAGCAGCAAAAAATGGTGCGTCTGTAGAAATGTTTGAATGCAGCAATAATATTGCAGCAGGAGCTTCTGGCAACCCGGTTGCAGCCCTGTACCCTCGGTTTTCAGCTAATAGCACTCCTTATGCTTTTTTAACTGCACAAAGCTACTTTTTTGCCGAAAAAATCTATTCAAAAATACCTGATGCATATCAGCAAACCGGGCTTCTATTTTCTCACCCTAACGATTACCTGTCAGAGTGGATGAATGATATGAAACAACTATCTCGTAATGATATTTTTGAATTTTTATCAAATAAGCAAATGCAGGATCGTTATGGATTGAATTCTGAAGGCGTTAAAGTTAATCAAGGTGGATATCTCTATCCAAAGTTAATTTGTGAAGCGCTGATAGCTCATCCTAACATTAAAGTTTTTAAGGGGCACAATTTTACAAACTGGCAGGAAGAAAATTCAAAAATAACTGTTAGCTTTAAAGATCAAGATGAGTGTAAAAATTATGATAGCTTGGTAATGGCTCATGGACCTGGTTTAACAGAACATTTATCTGGATTAAAGGTTTCTAAAGGTCAATTAGTTGGATTAAAGGAAGCTCAAAAAATTAATTTAGATTTACCCTTAAATTCAGCTGGTTATATTTTGCCTTGTTGTGATGGGATTACCTGGATAGGCTCAACACACGAAAGAGAGTTCAATAATTTAGAGACAAGTATGAAATCCTCCCAAGAGTTAATTAAAAGAACTGAAGAAAATTTTGATTTTATAATTAAGGGTAAACAAAATATACGTATGAAAGCGCGCCTCAGAATAGGCAGCAAGGATAGATTGCCAATAGCGGGAAAGATTAAGAAAAATGTCTATGCGATTGGAGGATTGGGCTCAAGAGGTTTTAGTCTAGGGCCAATTCTTGGAGAGTATATTGCGTCGCTTATTAATAACTCTCCTAGTCCTATTTCTACAGGACTTGCGCTATCTATTGATCCGTTAAGATTTAAAGATTAACTAATAGGTTTTCTACAAGTAGCTCAGCTGCAGGAAGATCATTGGGAGCATAGCTTGAACCTTTTCTCCACTTTGTTAATCCAGTCCATAAGGTTTTATCTTGAGCCTTATCGCGAATGGAAATGCGAAGAAAGAACTCAGGGACTGTATTTATTCTATCAGGTTCATACAAATAATTTCTGTAAACAGGATAGCGATAGAAGCGAAAATCGTCCGATTGAATTTTATCCTTGCTTGTTACACTAACATCTATCACTAAGTTCGCTTCTGTTTGAAAAATGTGCCCTATTCCTGTCAAGTAGTTTTTAGCAGCATCTCCTAAATTTTCAATTAGAATTGGGTCCATTTCAACAGGCAATAGTTCTTTGTTTAAAGAGATAGCAAATACAGATTGGCCCTCAAGTTGGAAATTATCTCGACTGTTTAGCTCGGTAAATGGAGTCGAGGTGCAAGCTGCAAAGTAAAATAAAATACTGAATATAAAAAAGTTTCTTTTAAGTGTCATTGTTGATAGTAATCTCTCATTAATATGACTAATATAATGCATTTACTAGATTTATAAACCATGTTTGAACTAAAAGAATCAAAAAAAATAGAATTGCTTGATGTAAATGCTCAAGTGTATGAGCATAGCCAATTTAATACTAAACACATTCACTTAAATGCAGATAATGATGAAAAAGTTTTCATGGTTGCATTTAGAACTATCCCAGAAGACTCAACAGGAGTGGCTCATATTCTTGAACATACCTCTTTGTGTGGATCAAAAAAATATCCTGTGCGAGATCCTTTTTTTATGATGATAAGACGTTCGCTAAATTCATTTATGAATGCCTTCACATCTAGCGATTGGACTGCATATCCCTTTGCTACTCAAAATGATAAAGACTTTAATAATTTATTAGATGTATATGTTGATTCAGCATTTTTTCCAAAACTTGATCCGCTAGATTTTTCTCAGGAAGGACATCGCCTTGAAATTAACGAAAATAATGAATTAGAAATTAAAGGTGTTGTTTTTAATGAAATGAAGGGAGCAATGAGCTCACCTACAGATCAATTATGGCATGGAATGTCCAAACATCTTTTTGAAGAAACAACTTATCATCATAACAGTGGCGGTGATCCTGAAAAAATCATTGACTTAACACACTCTGATTTGGTGAACTTTCATCAAAGGCATTACCATCCAAGCAACGCAACTTTTTTTACCTTTGGAAATGTTGCCATTGATGAGGTGCATAGTCATTTAGAAGAAAATGTATTTCAAAAGTTTGTGCCTGCTAAAGAGCAACTTACAATAAAGCCAGCAAAAAGATTCTCACAACCCGTCCGTGCAAGCGGGACATATCAACCCATTCCAGGAGATGAAGAAAATCATCATGTAGTAATTAGTTGGCTGCTTGGCGATAGCCATGATCCATTAAATTTATTAGAGAAATATTTTTTATCAAATATTTTGCTTGATAACTCAGCCTCACCACTAAGAAAAGCATTAGAGCTATCTAAAATAGGCAAATCGCCATCTCCGTTTCTTGGGATTGAACCAAGCAATAAAGAAATTGTTTTTATGGCAGGACTGGAAGGTGTTGGGCCCGATCAATCAAGTGAGGTGGAAGAGTTAATCCTTAATACTCTTAAAAATCTAGTTTCTGATGGTATACCGAAGGATCTCATTGAATCTTCTTTGCATCAATTAGAAATTGGTCAAAGAGAAGTGTCAGGAGGAGGAATGCCATATGGATTGCAATTAATGCTTGGATGCATGAATGCTTGTATCCATTATGATGATCCGATCTCTATGCTTGACTTAGATTCAAACTTTTCAAAATTAAAAGAATTAATTGAAGAGGATGGTTATCTTGAAAATTTAATATCTACAAACTTATTAAGTAATCCTCACAGGCTTAACTATGAGTTAAAACCTGATAAAAAATTTAATGAGAATCTTGAAAGCTTCTTTTCATCAACCCTAAAGGATAAAGAGCAGTCTCTTACGAATAGGGATAAAGAAGATATAAATGATCTAGCTAAAGCCCTGAAAATAAGACAAGAAAAAGAAGATGACGTTGAAATATTGCCTAAAGTAACTATTGCAGATATTCCTCTTAAGCGAGAATATCCTCAGGAATCATACTCTCGAGGTTGCAGGTCTGTTTATGAGGCTGGAACTAACGGGTTAGTTTATTCTGACTTTTTATTTCCCTGCCAAAACCTAACATCTAAAGAGCTGCAATTCTCATCGCTGTATACATTTATTCTAACTGAAATAGGGCTAGGTGATTCTTCCTATGATGAGATCCAAGCTTTGCAATCTAAGCTCACTGGAGGCATTAACGGGTCATTTAAATTACATACAATTGATCCCAACAGTAAGGGCAATTTGCTATTAAGCATCTCGTCAAAATGCTTAGAAGAAAACTTTGGCGATATGGAAAAATTAATCTTTAATACATTGAAGAATGCAAGATTTGACGAAGAAAGTAGAATTTTAGATCTATTTAATATTTTTATTGCCAGGAATGAGGAGTCTCTCAATCAAAATGGCCATATTCTTGCTATGAATTCAGCAGCAAGCAGTTTAAATGCGCTCTCTGCTTCGTCTTTCAATATTTCTGGATTAGAAATGCTACACCAATCAAAAGCAATTATTTCCAATATAAAAAATGTTACTGATGCAAAAGAGTTGATTGAAATTCTAAAAACTATTCACTCTAAAATTAAATTTGACCCCGTTAAAATTTTTACTGCCCTTTCTCCAGGTGCTTTGAAGGATAAATTAAAGGAATATAAAGAAATTAAATACCAACCACAGCAAGATCTTATTCATCCTGTAGATGAGGAAATAGCATGGGTTACCGGATCTCAAGTTTGTTATTGTGCAGAAGCGTTTCAGAGCGTTTCAAGAGAGCATCCAGACGCCTCATCTCTAACGGTTCTTGCTACCGTTCTTCGCAATGGTTTTTTGCACACAGCTATTCGTGAAAAAGGAGGTGCGTATGGAGCAGGCGCTACAAATGATACCTCGACAAACACTTTTAAATTTTTCTCATACAGAGATCCAAAATGCAAAGAGACATTTAGCGCATTCAAAGATTCAATTGAATGGGCTTTAACTTCCATTACTCACCAACATTTAGAAGAGGCAATACTTGGAGTGGTTTCTTCAATTGACAAGCCGCTATCTCCTGTAGGTGAAGCAAAAAATGATTTCAATCTCAATCTTGAAAATATTTCACCATCGGAAAGATTGGCGATGAGACAAAATGTAATTAACTGTTCTATTGATGATTTAATTAGAGTAAGTAAAAAATATCTTGCAGGTCGCTCAAAGAAATCCATACTTGCAGGACAGAGCTTTGTTGATGAAGCAAAAAAAATGGGCTTAAAGATAAAGGAAGTTTAAATTAGAAAAAGAAAAACCACTTTCTTTTAAGTTTTTTAGCACAACCTAAATATTGATTTCTGTACATTTCTGACCGAGCCTGCACTCTATCAGCAACTCTTATCAGCCATTGTTTTTTTCGATAGGTTTTTCTTTTAAAACCTCCATACCCCTCATGGTATGCAAGATAGAGAGATCTCGCATCAGTTCGAGCAATGCCTTGATAAAAACCTTTGCTAGCATACCAACCAACAAAATCAGCTGAATCAGCAAAATCAGTTCTTGATGACCATGAATTACCTGTCTCATCCTGATAATCCTTCCAAGTATTTTTTAATGCTTGAGAGTATCCAACAGAAGATGATGGCCTAAACCAAGGTATAAAACCTAATAATTTGTCTCTTTCAGGTCTGATTTTTGCTTGAAAACTGGATTCTTGATGGATAAAAGCCATAAGAACATATGGAGGTAGTTTCCATCTTTTTTCCGTCCTAATTGCGGCTTTATACCAGCTTCTTTTTTCTTGAAAAATTTCACATAAATTATCTGGTTTTTCTGGTGGAGAGCTTACACAAGACGAAAGTGTGAAAATAAATAAAATTAAAGCGCTTAATAAGTATTTGTTAGTCATTTAGAAAACTATTAATCTCTTCATTTTGAATTATCTTAACACCCAGTGCCTCAGCTTTATCAAGTTTTGACCCTGCATTTTCTCCAGCAATAAGGTAATCAGTTTTATTTGAAATTGAACTTGTAACTTTAGCGCCTTGAGTAATTAATAAATTCTTCACCTCGTCCCTCGACATAGGTTCAATTTTACCCGTTATGGCAATTTGCTGGCCTGAAAATTTCATAATGTTTTGAGGGTCATTATGCGCAGGATCGATAATTTTCAGACAACCCATCAATTTTTGTAAAGAGATTTGATTCTCGCTTTTTTTAAAGTAATCAATAATTTTTGAAGCAACTCTTGGGCCAATGTCGGAAATCAAAATTAAATCCTCAAACTTGGCAAGTTGAAATGCATTAAAACTGCCAAAATGATCTGCTAAATTTCTTGCCGTTGTTTCACCGACCTCCTCAATACCAATTGAAAATATTAACTTATAAAGCTCAACTGTTGCTGACCTATCTATAGAATTTATAAGATTCTCTACAGACTTCTTACCAAATCTCTCCATGCTTTCAAGCTCACTTCTATATTTTTTAAGCATATAAATATCCGCGAACTCTCTAATAAAACCTTGTTTTATAAGCGTGCTTAGAATTTCCTGTCCAAGTCCATCTATATCCATTGCTTTTCTTGAAACAAAATGTGTAAATTTACCTTGAATGATCTCAGGGCATTCATTGTCCCCCAAGCACTTTATAAAAGGAGTATCTAATCTTGTTTCTAAAATTTCTAGATCTAAACTTGAATTATCTTTGACAAATTTTTCCGCTTCATAAATGCTTGAAAATTTCTTAATAGCCTTTGATTTAACTCGATCAAAAGCACTCCATTCCAGCTGAAGACCAAAAGCAACTTCTGAATCGCAGCTTGGACATTTTCTTGGAATTTGTACTTGGAGTGATCTCTTGCTCTTTTTTGGAATAACATTGACCATTTTAGGAATCACATCGCCTGCTCTCTTGATAACTGCACCATCTCCAACCCTTGGGTCTAAACGCTTAAGTTCATCAATATTATGCAAAGTACAGTTGCTAACATTCACACCTCCAACATTAACTGTTTTTAATTTGGCTACAGGTGTTAATATTCCAGTCCTGCCTACCTGAAACTCAATATTTTTAATTTCTGTAAGAGCCTCCTCTGCAGGAAATTTATGAGCTATAGCCCATCTAGGCGATCTTGCTATCTCACCAAGCATGTTTTGCAAAGCAATTTGGTTAACTTTGAAAACTACCCCATCAATTTCAAATGGAATTTTTTTTCGCGAAGATTCAACTTCTTGAAAATATTTTAAACACTCTTTAATCGATGTGGCGACCTTATTAAATTTATTTACAGGCAAACCCCAAGAAGAAAATACAGAAAATATTTCCTGTAGATTAGTAAATTCTTTGCCTGAGCATAATCCAATACCATGGGCAAAAAATGCTAGAGGTCTCTCACTTGTTATAGCAGGATCTAATTGCCTTAAGCTTCCCGCTGCTGCGTTTCTTGGATTTGCAAAGACT
>MDTC01275176.1_pt1 | contig 10585 bp, 11 predicted proteins | sample 811181 | NCBI WGS metagenome assembly MDTC01 (sample SAMN05326644, study PRJNA326480) | marine metagenome | isolation source: seawater | place: Pacific Ocean: North | collected 2011 | reverse complement strand
CTAGGTGTACTGACCATGGACGTTAGGTACGGCGTGGCGTGGTGACATGACGAAGACCTCCGAGTGAAGTGCGAACTGCCTAGGAACGCACCAACCACACTCGGAGGTCTTCGTGTCTCACCGTAATGCCCCTTTGTCAGAGACCGGACGTCTGCGCCTGGCCCGTTGTGTCGTCGAGGATGGCTGGCCACTACGGCGCGCTGCCGAGCGGTTTCAGGTCGCGGTGAGCACTGCGGCTCGCTGGGCCGGGCGCTACCGCGAGCTCGGCGCTGCGGGTATGTCTGATCGCAGCTCACGTCCTCATCGCAGCCCGAACCAGACACCCCTGCGAACAGAGCGACGCATCATCAAAGTCCGGGTGATCCGCCGTTGGGGGCCAGCGCGTATCGCCTATCTACTAGGGCTCAATGTTTCTACGGTCCAGCGGGTGCTGTGCCGCTACGGCCTGGCCAAACTCCGGTGGCTCGACCGCGCCACGGGGCGGGTCATTCGCCGGATGGAGTCAGCGACGTGCGGCGATCTGGTCCACGTTGACGTCAAGAAGCTGGGCAAGATCCCCGCCGGGGGCGGCTGGCGCATGCTGGGCCGGGCTTCGGGGGCACGCAACTCCGGCGCCGATAAGAGCATCGGCACTCGCCCACATCACGGCAGCGGCGCACGCGGATATCACTACCTCCACACCGCCATCGACGCTCACTCCCGACTGGCCTATACCGAGTTGCTCGCCGATGAGCGCAAAGAAACCGCTGCCGCGTTCTGGTTACGAGCCAACGCGTGGTTCCGTGATGAATGCGGATTCGATGTCCAAAGTGTGCTGACCGACAATGGACCCTGCTACCGCTCACACAGCTTCCGCGACGCGCTCAACGGCATCAGACATCGCCGTACCCGACCCTACCGCCCGCAGACCAACGGAAAAGTGGAGAGGTTTCACCGCACCCTGGCCGACGAATGGGCCTACGCCCGCCTCTACACCAGCGACGCCGACCGCTGCCAGGAGTTCCCCCACTGGCTGCACACCTACAATCATCACCGCGGTCACACCGCACTCGGCGGTCAACCACCAGCCAGCCGCGTACCTAACCTCTCAGGTCAGTACAGCTAGCCGTCGCAGTTCCGCTCACCTGGACAGGGCATCCGGTGCTGGCCTCGCCAGCCCGGGTGCCCTGTTGGGCACGCGGCTCAGTACGGGTGCAGTTCGGCGGCGATCAGCGGCGCGATCTTCTGGGCCATGTAGGTGTGGCCGGCGTCGGTGGGGTGTACCCCGTCAGCGCCGATCAGCTCGGGCCGTCCGACGAACCAGCCCGCCGCGATGGGGTCGACGAACGTCGCACCGGCAAGCTCGGCCTGATAGCTGAGCACATCCCGGACGCGCAGGATCTTCGCCGGCGGATCTGCCGTCGGCCACGGCGGTCCGATCACCAGCAGCTGGGCCGACCGCGCGATCTGGCGAGCCAGGCTCAACGTGCCGTACATCGCCACCGACAGCCGGGTCGGCTCGACGTCCATGTCGTTGCGTGAGCCGTAGAACACCACGAGGACGTCGGTGGGCTTGACCGCCCGCACGGTCAGGTCTTCGAACACGCCCCCGCGGTTGCCCCGGGTGCAGAAACCTGCACCACCTTCGGCGGCGACCGTCGGCGTGACGGCGATGCCGTGCTCCGTCAGTGCTCGCCACGCCTGCGGCGCCCACCCCTGAGGCCCGTTACCCCCCTGGTCGCTTCCGGTGGTGTAGGAATCGCCGACGACCGCAATCCGATTCACCGCGTAGTCCAGCGGCTGGACGTCGTGGTGCCGGAGGCGTCCGGCGTCTGCGGTATGGGCGGTGAAGGCGCCGAGGACGACGGCGACGCAGAGCGCGAAGGTCAGAAGCCGACTCACCGGACCATGCTAGGCGGCGGCCGCGCAGGTCCGGTTCGTCGACGCGCCGTGTGTTCGAAACGTCACCCCGCGCGCGCCTCGACCGGGTGCAGACGGCTCTGTGGTGGCTCGGCGGGACGGTCGGCTTGCTTGGGCCCGGAGTCCAACATGCGTCTCATCCAGTGCCGCGCCGGCTCCTCGACCAGGTGGTACAGCACCGCCGCCAGGAGCCCCGAGAGCGCGATCAGTCCGATGAAGACGAGCTTGGCCCCCCAACTGGGCGACAGGGTGATCTCGTACTGGGCGGAAACCCAGTTCCACGCGGTGTGCACGATCTCGTGCACCATGTACAGGCTGAACGAGATGTGACCCAGATACACCATGGTGCGGGTGGACAGCGCCGCCGGCAGCGTTCCTGCGCCGAGTGCCAGTGCGACGACCAGTGGAACGAACAGCACGTCAACCAGACCGCCCGCGTCGTAGATCAGCTCCGGCGGGACACCGTCGAGCAGATACAACCCGCCGATGATCGCCCCGCCCAGCAGCAGCGCCGCCACCCCCGCGGTCTGCCGGGAACCGTCGGACACGTGCAGCTTGCGCACGGCTGCACAGGCCAGGGCGCCGGCGATGAACTGCATGACGATCCGCGGCAGCCAGCTCCACGGGGTGTAGAAGACACCGCTGGCGAGCAGGAACAGCGTCGGCGGCAGGGATGCCAGCACAGCCAGCACAAGGAGCCCGCGCGCACGGGTGGCCGCCGCGATCCGGAACACCACCAGCACCAGCGCTCCGAACAGCAGATAGGCCAGCCATTCCGCGCTGATCGACCATGCCGGGCCGTCCCAGCTCGACCCGTCGAAGAACGGCTCGAACCACAGCTGCACCAGCAGCACCTGTCGGATCCAGCTGATGGCGGTGAGGTCCTCGGCGGCCGGGGACGGGAAGTCGCCCACGTAGAGCGTGAAGACGATCCAGGCGGCAGCCAGGTGCATCGTCACGAGGTAGACCGGCCACACCCGAGCGAGGCGCAGCCACAGGAACCGCAGCGTGCTGCGGGTCGACCAGGACTCCCCCATCCGGTCCAGGTAATTCCACGTCAACACGAAACCGCTGAGGATGAAGAACAGGTCCACGCCCTGTGCGCCGGCGTCGAGCACCGGTGCCAGCGCGTCGCTCCAGGGTGGCGACGCCTGCTCGAGCAGGGGCCGGAAATGGAAGAGCACCACCCACAGCGCTGCGACGATGCGCAGGCCGGACAACGCTCTGATCTCTCCGGTGCGCACACGACTCATTTCGGCTCGGGACTCTGCGGTGTCGGCGATTCTGCGGTGTCGGCAATCGGGCTTGCTGGGCGATGTTCGGCGGTGTCACCGCACGATCGGATGGCTCCGGCCGGCTCCCCCGATCACACCGGCGACCGCTGGCAGATTACCAGCGGCGGCGGCGCCCGCACGGTGCGCAACGCCGTGGTCGACACACCGTCCTGACGGCCCCGGCGCCCGGGTATCCTCGGTGAATTGCCAATCGCACACCGGTCCGTGTGACATGAGCGGACCCACCGAAGCGCCGGGACCCGGCCGCGTCCCGCAGGGCGGCGACCCGCTGACGTTGTTGCTGGTCGAAGACGACCGCGCTGACGCGATCATCGTCGAGGAGTTGATCGCCGATGCCGGCGTCGACATGGACGTGACCTGGGCGCCGTCCATGGCCGACGCCGAGCGTGAGATCTCGGCCGCCCGACCCGACTGCATCCTGTTGGACCTGCATCTGCACGACACCGACGGGATCGACGGACTTGCCCGGATCGGCCGACAGGACCCGGGGATTCCCGTGGTGGTGCTGACCGGTCTCAACGACGAGCACTTCGGGGTCTCGGCCGTCGCCTCCGGCGCCCAGGACTATCTGGTCAAAGGGCGCGTCGACCCGGAGATGCTGCGCCGCGCGGTGCTGTACGCGATCGAACGCAAGCGCGCCGAGCTCACGGCAGTCGACCTGCACGCCAGCGAGATGCGGGCACGGGAGAACGCACGGCTGGAGCGCGGTCTGCTGCCGTCGCCGTTGTTGCTGGACCAGCCCGGCGTGAACATCGTCACCCAGTACCGGCCGAGCCGGGAGAATGCACTGCTCGGCGGCGACTTCTACGACTTCGTGCAGACCCCCGACCGCACGGTGCACGTCATGATCGGCGATGTGGCCGGACACGGTCCGGACGAGGCGGCGCTGGGCGTCGCGTTGCGAATCGCATGGCGGACGCTGACTTTCGCCGGCCTGCGCGGTGCGGACCGGATGCGGCAGTTGGAGCGGATCCTGCGGGCCGAACGAGCCGGCAAGGGTATCTTCGCGACAGTGCTGAGCCTGGCGATCCCCCCCGAGGGCACCACGATCACGGCGGTGCGGGCCGGGCACCCCGGCATGTTGATGCACGGCGAGGGTTCGGTGGAATGGGTCGAGCCGCCCGGCGGGCCCGCGCTCGGGCTGCGCGCCGGCGACTGGCCACCACAGCAGATCGACCTGCGAGCGGGCTGCGGACTGGTGCTGCTGACCGACGGTTTGTTCGAGGGTCACAGCGGGCGCGGCAACGAGCGTCTCGGCGAGGCCGGGCTGCTCGAGATCGCGCGTTCGCTGGCTGCGCTGCCCGGCCCCGAGTTCGTCGACGCGCTCATCGACGCGGTCGAGTCCAGGGCGCAGGCCCACGGCGGAATCTCCGACGACATCGCCGTCGTCCGGGTGGAGCGGACGGCGAACGCATGACCGCCCCGCAGCGGCGCGGACCGCGCCACCTCACCGTGCAGGGCTGGCAGTTCCTGGTGCTGTCGGTGATGGGTGTGGTCGTCCTGATCGCCGGCATCACCGTCGCCGTACTTCTGAACCGCACCGACGCGGTATCGGGAGAACTCATCGGCAAGATCCAGCCGTCGCGCGTCGCGGCCTACCAGATGCAGGCTGCGCTGCGCGACCAGGAGACCGCGGTGCGTGGCTACGTCATCGCCGCCGACCCCCGGTTCCTCGAACCCTATTTCGCGGGACGGCGCACCGAGCAACAGGCGTCGGCCGAACTGCGCCAACTCGAACAGGACCGCCCGGACCTGCTCGACGACCTCGACGCGATCGAACTGGCCGCCGGCTCGTGGCGCACCAACTACGCCGAACCGGTCATCGCAGCGGTCGACCCGGGCGCGCCGCAGACCTTCGCGCCGGCGGCCGCCGAACGGGGCAAGGTCGAGTTCGACCGTCTGCGCGGCCTCTTCGACGTGCAGAACGAACGGCTGGAGCAGGCCCGCACCGACGGTGTCGCCGAGTTGAACCAGATCCGCTCCTGGCGCAACGCCGTCCTGGCGGCGATGCTCGTCGCATTCGCGGTGACGGTGCTGTTGCTGGCGGTGTTGCTACGCCGGGCGCTGGTCCGCCCGCTCACAGCCCTGGCCGAGGCGTGCAGGCGGGTCGCCGAAGGCAACTTCGGGGAGCGGATCGTGCCCCGGGGACCCCGGGACATCCGCGCCATCGCAGTGGACGTGGACAACATGCGTCAACGCATCGTCGACGAACTGGAGGCGTCCCGGGCAGCCACCGACGCGCTGGATTCGCACGCCGAGGAGTTGCGGCGGTCCAACGCCGAACTCGAGCAGTTCGCCTACGTCGCCTCCCACGACCTGCAGGAGCCGCTGCGCAAGGTGACGTCGTTCTGCCAACTGTTGGAGAAGCGGTACGGGGACAAGCTCGACGAGCGGGGTGTGGAGTACATCGCGTTCGCCGTCGACGGCGCCAAGCGCATGCAGGTGCTCATCAACGACCTGTTGACCTTCTCCCGGGTCGGTCGGCTCAACGCCACCGAGGTCGAGATCAGCCTCGACGCCACGTTGGACAGTGCGCTGGGCAATCTGTCGACCTCGATCGAGGAATCCGGCGCGCTGATCGAGCGTCCGGTGTCCGGGCTGCCGACGGTCAAGGGCGATCCCACGTTGCTGGCGATGCTCTGGCAGAACCTGATCGGTAACGCGGTGAAGTTCCGGCGCGCGGACACGGCGCCGCGGATCAGCATCGACTGCCACCTCGAGGGCGCTGCGGACGACGAGTCCTCGTACTGGATGTTCTCGTTGTCCGACAACGGTATCGGGATCGCTCCGGAGTTCAGCGACAAGGTCTTCGTCATCTTCCAGCGGCTGCACGGGCGCGACGCCTACACCGGCACCGGCATCGGCCTGGCGCTGTGCAAGAAGATCATCGAACACCACGGCGGGTCGATCTGGATCGACAACGCCTACACCGGCGGCACCCGCTTCGAGTTCACTCTGCCCGTCCGGGCGGATGACACGGCTTCACATCTGCTGGAAGGATCGGCGACATGACATCGGCTGAACGCGCCATCGACGTGCTGCTCATCGAGGACGACCCGGGAGACGAACTGATCACCCGGGAGGCGTTCGAGCACAACAAGATCAAGAACACCTTGCATGTCGCGCGCGACGGCGAGGAAGGGCTGGACTTCCTGTACCGCCGCGGCCCGTACGAAGGAGCGCCGCGGCCGGATCTGGTGTTGCTGGACCTGAATCTGCCCAAATACGACGGACGGCAATTGCTGGAGACCATCAAGTCCGACCCCGATCTGAGCCTCATCCCGGTGGTCGTGCTGACAACCTCCTCGGCGGAGGAAGACATTCTGCGCAGCTACAAACTGCACGCCAATGCCTACGTGACCAAGCCGGTCGATCTCGACCAGTTCATGAACGCGGTGCGCCAGATCGACGAGTTCTTCGTGCAAGTGGTCCGGCTGCCGCAACACTGACCCCGGTGCACCAGGCGCAGGACCTGCCCCGCCCCGATCCGCGGGCGCCGCACCTGGCCGACGTGACCCCGTCGGTACTGGCGGCGATGGGTGCCTCAGGATTCGAACCCCGGATCGCCTTGCCCTACCAGGCGGCGGGTGCCTGTGTGCTGCTCGTCGACGGTCTCGGCGCGGATCTGCTGGACCGCTACGCCGCCGACGCGCCGGTACTCGGCGGACTGTCCCGCCAGACCCTGCAGGTGGGTTTCCCGTCGACCACCGCGGCGGGCCTGGCCGCGGTGGGTACCGGCTGTCGCTCGGGCGAGCACGGCATGGTCGGGATGACGTTCCGGCTGCCCGGCGTCGGGGTCATCAACGCGCTGCGCTGGCGGCCCCACCCGTGGGGTGCCGACCTGCGCGATGACGTCGCGCCCGAAGCCGTGCAACCACGGAAGACGGTGTTCGAGCGCGCCGAGGCCGGCGGCGTGCAGGTCAGCGTCATCTCCGGCGCGCAGTTCGACGGCTCCGGCCTCACCCGTGCGGTGCTGCGCGGCGGACGCTACCGCGGGGTCCACGCGCTGGGCGATCTCGCCGCGACGGTCCGGTCGGTGCTCATCGACCGCGGCTTCTGCTACGCCTATCACGCCGACCTCGACCTCGTCGGACACGTGCACGGTCCCGGCTCTGACGCGTGGCGTATGCAGTTGCGGCAGGTGGACACCCTGGTCGAGTCGATCCTCGACGGCCTGCCTCCCGGCGGACTGCTCGCGGTGGTGGCCGACCACGGCATGGTGGCGGTGGAGGAATCCGCGGTCATCGACATCGACACCACCGAGTCCCTGACCGACGGTGTCGCGGCGATCGGCGGTGAGGTCCGCGCGCGCCACCTCTATGTCCGCGACGGCGCGCTCGAGGACGTACTGGCCACCTGGCAGGAGGTGGTCGGCGAACGGGCGTGGGTCACCAGCGGTGACGATGCGGTGTCGGCGGGCTGGTTCGGGGAACGCGTCGCTGACCCTGTGCGCGCCAGGATCGGCGACGTGGTGGTGGCGGCGCGCGCTGCTGCGGGGTTCCTCCGACGCTCAGCCGAACCGGTCGAATCTTCGCTGATAGGTCAGCACGGCTCACTCACCGACGCCGAACAGAAGATCCCGCTGCTGCTGGGCAGTCGCTGAGGTCTGCTGTCCGCGGTTCGGCCGCTAATCGGCCGCTGGGCGCCGACTCCGGAGGGATATCACGTTGTGACCACGCCGTGTCTCAACCAAAAGTGATGACCAGCAACGCTTTTGACCGATGCCGATACGCAATGCGTTGACCCGCGAATATGCCGCGCACGCAACATCTTTGGAGGGGATTTCGTGACCTTGGTGAAATCGACGCCCGTATTGTGCTCGCCGTCACAGATTTTGGACGTTTTAGAGACCTCTGTTAACGTCCGGCCGCATGTTTGCTCTCGCGACGCTATTGACTCTTGTCAACCAGGTGTCGGGTACCCCGTACGTCGTCGGTGGTGATTCCCCGTCGGGTACCGACTGCTCGGGCCTGGTCTCCTGGGTGACCAACGCTGCGACCGGCAGGCCCGTCTACGGTGACCGGTTTCACACCGGCAACATCGAACGCGAACTGCTCGAGCGGGGCTTCCAGCACGGTAGTGAGCCCGGGGCGCTCGTGGTCGGCTGGAACAGCGGCCACACCGCGGTGACGCTGCCCGACGGCACGCCGGTGTCGTCCGGTGAAGGCGGCGGGGTGAAGATCGGTGGTGGCGGCGCCTACCAGGACCAGTTCACCAACCACATGTTCCTGCCGATGCCGGCCAACGAGCCTCCCGCGCCGGAGCCTGCCCTTGCTCCCCCGATGCCGCCTCCTCCCCCGGGTGCGCTGCCCCCGCCGCCGCCTCCCCCGGGTGCGCTGCCCCCGCCGCCCGGAGCGCCGGTGGTGATGATGGCCCAGGACGCACCGCCCCCGGGCGCGCCCGTTCCCCCGCCGCCGCCCGCCGGTTGAGGGGCGCGCTAGCGTCTGCTGCGTGATCGTGCTGCTGCCGCCGTCGGAGACCAAGCACCCCGGCGGCGAAGGCCCGGCCCTGGAGCTGGACAGGCTGTGCTGCCCCGCCCTGAACCCGGTTCGAAGCGATCTGATCGATCGCCTGATCGAGCTCGCCGGAGATCGCGCGGCCAGTCGCGCAGCGCTCGGACTGTCCGCAGCGCAGGACGCCGAGATCGACCGCAATGCCGCGCTGCGCACCGCTCCGAGTCTGCCCGCCATCCACCGCTACACCGGCGTGCTCTACGACGCCCTCGACGTGGCGTCACTGCGCGGCGCGGCGGCCGAGCGGGCGTACTCCCGGTTGGCCGTCGGATCGGCGCTGTTCGGACTGCTGCGGGCCGGAGATCCTATTCCGGCCTACCGGCTGTCGGCCGGTTCGCGCCTGCCCGGCCAGCCCACGCTGGCCGCGCGCTGGCGGCCCGCGCTGGACCCGGTGCTCGCCGATCTCGCGGAGCGCGACCTGCTGGTAGACCTACGCTCGGGCTCCTATGCCGCGCTGGGCAAGGTCGCGGGCGCGGTCACCGTCGACGTCCTCGCCGAACGCGCCGACGGCACGCGCACCGTCGTCAGCCACTTCAACAAGGCGCACAAGGGGCGGCTGGCGCGGGCGCTGGCCAGCACCAGGTCCGAACCGGCCGATGCGGCGGGTGTGGCGGCGGTGGCACGGCGTGCGGACATGCGGGTGGAACGGCGCGGCGAGCACCTCACCGTGATCGTGGCGGCTTGACGCTGCCCGTCGGGCGTCACCGTGGGGGCCTGACGCCGGCCGCCTCCGTCACAGCGGCGCGACGAAGTCCGAGGTGTAGAACTCCTCCGGGAGCTGGGAGAACGCGCTCGGGCGGGTCAGCGACACCCACGCCCCCGTGGCGCCGTCCATCACCGGCCCCCGCAGGACCACGTTGGCGGCCCCCGCACCGTCGGTGAACAGCGTCGTGCCGGACACCCCGACCGCGCCGGCCGGGCAGGGATCGGCGGACGACCGTGGCATCTGGATCAGCTTCACCTCATAGGGGGTGTTGGGCCGGCCGGTGGCGAACGCCAGGTCCGCGACCACTTCCCCCCCCTGCCGTCCGATCGAGGCCGCTGCCCTGCCGTAACCGGTGGCGCCGACGTACTGCATCTCACTGTGGTCGCAGCGCCGCAATGCCTGACTCATCGGAACGAACGTGGCGCCTTCGGAAGCGGTCGCAGTAGAGGTGAGGACGCCGCCGGTGGCCGCCACCGGACCGGCTGCCGCCGCCAGCATCGCCGCGGCGAGCGCGGTGCGCATGATTCGACGCATGTGTGCTCGACTCCTCCTCTGCTCCGCGTCGGGCCGGTGCTGCCGCCGCGTCCTCCAAGGCTAAGCGTTCGCGCCGGGAGCCGCGGCGGTATGCCACCGCTGTGCCGTTGACGCCCGGTCCGCCGCCGGGAGAAACTGTGCGCCGATGGCCACGTTGCGGGTCTACCTGCGGATCCAGCTGATGACGTTCGTGTTCGGGCTCGTCGGTCCGATCTTCCTCGTCGTCTATTTCGCCGCGCAGCCCGAACCAGACCTGCGCTGGATGTACTGGTGGGGTCTGTTCATCACCGCAGGCGACATTCTCGCGGCATTGGCGCTCACCGAGTCCACGCTCCGCGGCGGCAGGGCGGTCGCGGCCGCCCGTCGATCCGCGGAGGACAAGGCGTGAGCCCCTGTACCGCACGGGCGTGCGCAACAGGTTCTCCTGCCGGCGGGCAGGTCGATCCGGGGGGCCGCGTCAGGCGACGTAGACGGACATCTCGTTGCCGCGGCCGGGTTCGAACGGCAGCGGCAGCGAGCGGTATCCGCTGCCGGGGTCACGCACGTAGGTGAGATAGTCACCCGACTCGTCGACGGCATTCTCGGCGATCACCAACGCTCCTGGCGCCAGCCGTGATTCGAGGATCCGTAACACCGGG
>MDTC01036390.1_pt1 | contig 10586 bp, 6 predicted proteins | sample 811181 | NCBI WGS metagenome assembly MDTC01 (sample SAMN05326644, study PRJNA326480) | marine metagenome | isolation source: seawater | place: Pacific Ocean: North | collected 2011 | reverse complement strand
GAAGAAGTACCTTTTTCTCCCACTGTTAATAGAAAAAAAACAATTGGCCTAAATCCCGATGGTATTAAACTAATTGAAACTCCTTTATCATTTACTACAAATTCTCAAATCCTTATTAATGAATTAAAATTCATTATTGATAGAGATAATTTAAAAGCTATATAAACGAATATTTATAATTAATGAAAACGCAAGCCTTAAAAAAAATAATTAAAGAATCTGTAAGGGAAGTAATTCAAGAAGAATTAAAGGAAATTTTATTGGAGGCTGTAAGATCTCCTAGACAACCTATAGCAGAAAATATAACTCCCCAACCCCTCCCAGGAAGTACTTCCTCTGCTTCATCTAAAAGGGAGGCATATAAAAATATATTAGGAGATATGCAACAATCTTTTAATACCCAACACATCCCTAAACCTTTTAACCCAACTGGGGCAATGCCTGGATCAGATCTTCCTAGTGGGGAAGTGGATATGTCTCAAATAATGGGTTTAATGAAAAAATAATAAATGGCATATAGAATTCCTAATAAAACACAAGAAGATATATCTGCAAGAACTGCATTAGGGGTCTCTATACCTTTTTCTACATTATTTAATCAAACTTATTCTACTAGAGAAGCTACTCGTAATAATTTACTTAATTACATACTAACCAATAAAGGGGAAAGACCTTTGAACCCTTTATTTGGTAGTAATATAAGAAAAAAATTATTTGATCCTATTACCCAAACAGTATTTGCAGGATTAGAAATTCAAATAAAAGAAGAAATTGAATCTTTTTTCCCTTTAGTTAAAGTCGAAAAACTTTCTATAACTTCTCAAGAAGATCAACATTTAATAAATTTGAATTTAACCTACTCTGTTTTAAACAGCGAAATAGATGAAGTTAATGTAAATTTTAATACTGAAGAATAACATGGCCGAAAGAAAAGATATAAAATATATTAATAGGGATTTTGATTCATTTAAAAATTCCCTCACAGAATTTAGTAAAAACTATTTCCCTGAAACCTACACAGATTTTAGTCCTACTTCTCCTGGGGTTATGTTTATGGAAATGGCTTCATACGTAGGTGATGTTTTATCTTTTTATATAGATAATCAAGTACAAGAAAATTTTTTACAATATGCCCGCCAAAATGAAAATTTATACACTTTAGCATACATGATGGGGTATAAACCCAAAATTACAGAAGCTGCTAGTGTAGAAATTGATATATATCAACAGATTCCATCAATAATAGATAGTGAAGGAAACCCCACCCCAGATTATAGGTATACTTTAAATTTCCCCAGCAATACTGTTGTTACTTCAAATTTAGCACAAGGTACTTCTTTTTTAATAGAAGATAGTATAGACTTTTCATTCTCTAGTTCTTCAGATCCTACAGAAATTTCAGTATACCAAATAGATGAATCTAATAATCCTCAATATTTCTTATTAAAAAAGACTAAAAAAGCAATATCTTCAAAAATAAATTCTCTTGAATTTACATTTGGTGCTCCCGAGAAATTTTCAACTGTTGAAATAGATAATAACAATATTATTAAAATACTAGACGTTTTTGACAGTGATGGAAATCAATGGTATGAAGTTCCATATTTGGCACAAAATGTTATATTTGATTCTATTCAAACTTCAAATGATCCTAATTTTTCAAACGATTCTAATACTACCCCTAATTTACTTAGACTTAAAAATGTTGAAAATAGATTTGTTTCAAGATTTAAAAATAAAACCCTTTTAGAATTACAATTTGGAGCAGGAGTAAATGGGCAAAAAGCAGAAGAAATAACCCCTAATCCCAACAATATAGGAATAGGATTACCCTTTGGTCAAGATAAATTATATACAGCCTTCTCCCCCACTAGTTTTACTAGTAATGATACTTACGGTACGGCTCCTTCAAATACCACTCTTACTGTGAGATATTTAACTGGGGGAGGGGTTTCTTCAAATGTAGTTTCTAATGTTCTTACTAATATTAATACTTCCCAAGCTAAATTTAACCAACCTAATTTAGACGCAACCCTAGCCCAGTACATATTTAATAGTATTACTTCAAATAACCCCCAAGCTGCATCAGGAGGTAAAGATGGGGATTCTATAGAAGAAATTAGAAAAAACTCCTTAAATACATTCCAAACCCAGTTAAGAAGTGTAACAGAACAAGATTATTTAGTAAGAGCACTTAGTCTCCCCTCAGAGTTTGGCAGTATAGCTAAAGTGTACGTAGAAAATGAAAAACCCCAAAACTTACTCCCAGGGGAATTACCTTCAGTATTAAATATGTATGTTTTAGGATATAATGCTAATAAAAAACTTACTAATGCTTCATCTTCTTTAAAGCAAAACTTAGCTACTTATTTATCCCAATACAGAGTTATAAATGACTCTTTAAAAATTAAAAATGGATTTATAGTAAATATAGGAGTTAATTTTAATATAGTTACTCTACCTCAATTTAATAATAATGTAGTTTTAACTAATTGTATAAATGAACTAAAAAATTATTTTGATATAGACAAATGGGAAATTAACCAACCTATATATATAAGAGATATATCAATTTTATTAGATAAAATAGAAGGAGTACAAACTGTGGAAAATATAGAAATAGTAAATAATGTAGGAGTAGATTTAGGATATAGTGCTTTTGCTTATGATATAAAAGGAGCTACTGTAAATAATATAATATATCCTTCATTAGATCCTTGTATTTTTGAAGTAAAAAATCCTGAGGTTGATATAAAAGGTAGAATAGTAAGCTTTTAATTATGGCAATATATAAAATTTTTCCCGAAAAAGATTCAACAATTTATTCATTATTCCCTTTTATGAATACGGGGGTAGATGAAATTGTAGAAGCAACAACTACAACTTTCCCTAATAAGGATGTGTACCCTCAAGCAAGTAGAACTTTAATACAGTTTTCTACTACCGAAATGAATAATGTTATAGACAATGTCGTGGGAGGTTATCAGTATTTGAGTGGTTCCACTTTAAAATTATATATAGCCACAGCAGAGGGATTAAACGAAGACACAGAAGTAGAAGCATACCCCCTTTCAGGATCATGGAATATGGGAACAGGTAAATATTTAGATGATCCTATTACTACTAACGGATGTAGTTGGCAATGGTCAAATTTTTCAGGTTCCAAAAGGTGGCCCATTGTAGGATATGATATAAATTATGTCACAGCTTCTATGGATCCTTTAGGTATTGCGGGGGGAGCAACATGGTGGTATAAAAATCCACAATCCTCAGAAAATATTAATATTAATCAATCTATAAATTATAGTGATACTAAAGATTTAAATTTAGATGTATTTAATACTATAAGATATTGGTATAGTTCTTCAAATGAGTTAAAAAACTCAACAATAGATGAACAAATAATTAATAATGGGTTTATTATAAAACAAACTAATAAAAATGAATTTGTTTATTTAGCTGATAAATCTACTGAGTTGAAGTATTTTTCAATGGATACTAATACCATTTATCCTCCCCATTTGGAATTTAAGTGGGTTGATGTTTCTTTTGATACAGGGTCATCTAATAATACTATTATCACTAATAGAAATTTAGTAGCCTCCCTACAAGACAACCCAGGAATATTTAGAGAAAGTGACATTTATGATTTCAGGATTAAATGTCGCCCAAAATTTCCCCCTAGAGTATACCAGACAGGTTCTTTATACACAAATTTTAACTATCTCCCTTCAGAATCATATTACGCCATAAAAGATTTAGATACCAATGAGTTTGTAATAGATTTTGATACCCAATATACCCAAGTAAGTGCAGATGAAGAAAGTAATTATTTTAGAGTATACATGAATGGTTTACAGCCCGAAAGGTACTATAAACTTTTAGTAAAAACTACTATAGGAAGAGATACTGTAATATTAGATGATGACTATTATTTTAAAATAATTAATGGATGAAAAAAGAAAAATTTAATATAGCAAAAACTTTTTATCCTAAACCACAGTATAATAAAGTAATTGATAATTCTTTTACCCAATTAATTACTATTCCCGAAGAAGTCCCATCTCTTCCTACTGTGGGGGAATTTTTTGAATTATATAATCAATTATTTTTTGATATACCTAAAAAAGGGGAAGTTAATTCTCATGAATTTTTAATAAAAGAAAGTACCCAATATGTAGATAGTAAATCTATATCCCCTGAGTTAGAGGCATTGCTAGAAGAAGTAAGTAGTTTAAGAGAACAATTATTAGAAGCTAACCAAAAAGTTTTAGAACTTACAAAACAAAATACTATTGATACGGTTAGTGAATTAGGAACCGATTTAGAAACTGGTGCTGTATAATGGAAAAATGTCAAATTACTATAATAGAAAATGGAAACCAATCATCCCCCTATCAGGTATATTCTGATAGTGAGAAAGATTTAATTGGTGTAGGGTTAGAATCTTCTGAGTTTGATCCTAATGATCCTTCTAATAATATAGAATTAAATGTTTATAATAATAATGGAGATTTAGTATATAATGATCCTAATTTTATTAATTATGATGTAACAAATGATCCCAACACTAAAGGAGGTATCAGCACATTAAACCTATCTCCAGGGGAAATATTAGCGGGGTTAGGATTCTCAGCCGGTTTATTTACTACAGTACTTAGGTTTAATAAAAATCAATTAGGTTCTTCTTTTTCTAATCCCTTATTTTTTACCCAAGAAATTTCTCCTAATAGACAAGAAATTAGGGTTAATTCTACTACTATAAGCGAACAAGAATTAATAACTTCTTCTACTTTTTTTTCTTCTAGTTTAGCTAGTGATGATAATAATTTTGATGATTTTTATATAAATTTTGGAGAAGATCAACAATATATAGCTAATAATATCTTAATTCAAGATTCTTCATTCTTGGTTCATCTATATGAACCCCTTCCTGAAGAAATAGGGCTAAATTCCCCTTTTTATATAGTTACTCAACCCGCAGACCCTTTAAATTTACAGGTTGATTTACCTGTGTCTAATCAGTTGGATAGTTTGGAGCTTACTCCTCCTCCTTTTTTGAAAGGGCCTAATTTGAATTTAGATATAAAAGATACAACTAATAATTCTACAGAATATCAAACTTTAAATGATTTAATAAATTTACCTTTAACTTCTTCATACAACCAATTACAAAATATATTAAACCAAAAAGGTATTAATATTAATTTAGATTATACTAAATTTGAAGAGTTTATCCATTTCTCTTCAGCTAAAGATAGGTTAAATAATTTTTATTATAAAGCAAGTTTGATAGAATCTGCTAGTGGGCAAATTAGTTTATTAAGTAATAATAGTCCTACGGTATCTTCAAGTAAATTTGAGTTAGAAAATTATATTACTAATATAGTTAAGAATTTTGATGGGTTTGAAAATTATTTATATTTTGAATCTACTTCTTTTTCTTGGCCTAAATCTAATTCAATTTATCCTTATGAATTATATGGAACAGGAAGTACTCAAGTATTAGAATGGTTAGGTAGTGATATTCCTTCTCACCCCTACTTTGGAGGACAAATATCTTTAGCCAATGAATATGATATAAATAATGTAAATGCTTTAGTAAAAGCCATCCCTGAATATTTAAGAGAGGATCCTGCTAACTTACCTTATGATTTATTCATTAGTATGATAGGTCAACATTTTGATAATTTATATTTTTACACAAAAGATATAACTAATAGATTTGATGGAGATAATAGATTAAATTTTGGAATATCTAAAGATTTAGTTGGAGAAGCTATTAAAAGTTTTGGTATTAATTTATATCAAAATAATTTTTCTTCTGACGATTTATATTCATCTTTTTTAGGGATAAGTAAAGATGGAACAAATTTACCTCCTACGGGTTCTGAGAAGATTTTACATTATATAACTGGATCTCAAGGATTGGAAAGTTTAAATGATGTAAATAAAGCTACTTATAAAAGAATATATCATAATTTACCTTATTTATTAAAGAAAAAAGGTACTATTGAAGGATTAAAAGCACTTTTAAGTTGCTTTGGGGTGCCCGATACTGTATTAAAAATATCAGAATTTGGGGGTAAAGATAAAATTAATACTAATGATTGGGATTATTTTTATAGAAAATATAGTAAGGCTGTAAATTCTAATAATGGAGTTGATAGGGCCTATATTAAAACCCCTTGGTTACCTTTGTATGCCGCTCAAATAGAAGACCAGGAATTTAGGGTCCCAGAAACTGTTCAATTTAGATTTAAAGCAGATGGGATTCCCGATAAAAACCATTATTCTCAATCTTTATGGACCTTATCTACGGGCCATCATAATTTAGATACTAAAAATGATTTTAATGTAGGATTATTTTTATATTATACTGGGGATCAGGAGCAAAATGGAGTAACCCCTGATCATTCAGGGTTTAAAACCCCCATTGATAACCAATCAGGAGCACTTCAATTAGTAATCTCGGGAGCTGGGGAATATATAGAGTCTGGCCTTATAGAGTTACCATTTTTTAATGATGATTGGTGGTCAGTAACTATTAATAGGGGACAAGAGTTAACTTTAGATAATTTATCTTTACAATGTGCTTATACGTTACATGCTCAAAATAAATTATACAATGGTGGAGATGGTTCAAAAATTGGTTACCAACGTTCTACTTCAATTAATAATGGTCCTTTAAGAGAATCTCTAAACAGAGCTTGGGCAGATTGGGATGAAAAAAGTGCCACGGTTACTAATGAATTATTTACCAACATACCTCCAACTGCCTATCAACCTTATGCTGGGATGGGTTCTAGATTTGGATTTGGAGGTAAAAAGAAAAAAGGGTCAAACACTAGAGTATATGTAAATGATGAAATTTATTTCTCAGGATCTATACAAGAAATAAGATATTATAGTAGAAAAGCATCTCAAAATACTATAGATGATTATACTATGAATCCTGAGTCGATTGAGGGGGATTCTCCTAAGGGGGATACTATATCCCTAAGCCCCCAAACTTCTTATAATAAACTTAATTTTAGGGCTGCATCGGGTAATGAGTTATTAATAGCAAATAACAACATATCGGGTAGTAATGATTTGGGAGTATCTTCCAACTTTTTATTATATAATTCAATTCACCCTTCTATTACAGGTTCTTCAAATTTATTAGTTACTGAGTCTTTTGTAATATGTAAATCTATTGATAATCCTTCTCAATTTACATACCCTACTCAAAGTGTTTATTTAATAAGAGACGACCAAGAAATAGGAGGAGATTATGGTCCTTTTATTCATAATTTTAGAGAAACTTATTATGTAGATCAACCTCTAGCAGGCATAAAAAACAGAATCACAGATAAAATTAGAGTTGGAGATAATACTATAACAGATAATGTTTTATCAAATAATATTTCTATAGAACAAAATTATATAGCTAGTTCAAGTTATACTAAAGATATAAATTATTTAGAAGTAGGATTTTCTCCCCAAAATGAAATTAATGATGATATAAATGCCACCTATGGATATTTAAATTTAGGTGAATATATAGGGGATCCTAGATTAATCTCATCTTCTCAAAATTCTTACCCTGAGTTGGATAAATTGAGGAATCAATATTTTGCTAAATATTTTAAACCTTATAGTGTTAAAGATTATATAAGACTTATAAAATATTTTGATAATTCATTATTTAAAATGATAAAAGACTTCACCCCAGCCAGGACAAGTCTTTCATCAGGAGTAATAATAAAACAACATTTACTAGAAAGAAATAGATACCCCCAACCATTAGTCTCTTCCTCAGAAGAAGATTATACAGGTTCTATAAATACTGCTTTTATAAAAGGTGGAGGAGGTGGAAGTATCAATAATTTAGCAGGAAGACTTGAAGATGCTCCTGAAGGTTCATATTTACAATATCTTTCAAGCTCTGAGGAGTTTAGTCAGTCCTGGGGTGAAACTTTTGTGGGACCTAATAATATTAGTTCAATTCAAAGAGATGAGCAGTATGAATTTTATAATGGGGAATTTAGTGGTTCTACTTTAAACATACAATTGGATTCTAATAATCCTTATATTAATAAAAAATCCACCCATTTTAATTACGACCCATATTTATTCTCCGCGGCGGGTAACAGACATATAGAAGATCTTACATTTCTTAGTGATATTGTTATACCTGATGAAGGAGAAGTATTTTTATATTATATTACATCTTCAATAATAGTAAATGAAGACTTAAATGATGATAACACATCCGATTTTTCAGCAGGTTAAAATAAAAAATAAATGGCATCTATAGACACATTTAACGTAAATCCTTATGAAGGAATCAAATTTATTAAAGTTAGTAAAATTGATAAAAATGGTAAAAATATTACTTATCGTTTACTAAATCTTCAATCTCTTACTTTATCTTTAGGTAGTACTTATAAAACATATCAAATAACTCAAAGGCAAGAATTTGATACTTATTTTTTATTTGACATAGACAATCAAAATTATAATACTAAATACACTGGTTCTTTTATAGAAGGGATTTACAAAGAATATAATTATGATTTTTCTATTAATAGATCTAATGCTCTATACAACCCAAAAGATAGATTAGGAAACCCCACCCCAGGACAATATGTAAATGCTTTTGGAGATAATGATTCTATAGGATATTATTCTAATAATCCCATAAATATACTTACTGATAGTAATGGCCCTAATGGGGAAGAATATTTTAATAAATATTTAGGTATTACTAAACCCCAAAAATTGTTTTTTTGGTCTAATACTCCCTCTATTCCTATGAAGTATGAAGCCTCTATAAGAGTAACTTCAACTAAAAAATACACTTTCACAGTAGCTATGATTAAAAGTAATAATACTGCTGAAGCTGGGGGGACGGGGGCATTAGCTCAGTCCGTAGATACTAATATTATTCCTAGTAATGTTATTATAACAAACTTTAACACATTTAGCAATATTACCCCCTTAGGGCAAGAGTTTATTTCAGGAGCCCCCTTAACTATAGATGTAGGTGATGCAGTTACCCCAACTAAATTAATACAATTAGAAGGAATAACTGATGTGGTTCAAGGACAATTTACCACAGTTGTATTTAAATTTGACACCACAGATGATGATCCTGTTTGGGACCCCGAAGCCATTAGTATAGAGAATATTAATTTTACTATTTCCCCATACCATGAAATTGGGAATGATGGAACTTTAGCCTCTTTCCCCCAAGAGGGAATCACTTCAGTATTAGCCACACAACCCGATTTATTAATTGAGGATGTATCAAATGTAGATTTATATGAATTTTCAGATTATAATCCTACTTTAAATAATGCTTTGATTACTAAAAAATCTCAATATATTCAAAAAAGTATTAGAGATAAAAATGCTTTAAATCCCACTAATTTACCTTTAATATTAAGAGGGTTAGCCTCCCCTTCAGAGGTAAATGATTTTAATTACGAATTAAATGCTTCTATTAATTCTAGATATAAAGGTGCTAAAAATACTAGTGCTGATTTTAATTTGGATTCTAAAAAAGGATTAGGGTTACCCCCTGTTGAGCAAAACACTAATATATTTTTAAATTGTTTAGGGGCAGGTGGACAAACTCCTGAAGTGAAAAATTCAACAGCATTTTTCTTTAATAAAGTAATAGATGAAAGATTAGATGTATACCCCTCTGCCGAAAGAGATATTCCTCAATTTTTAGATATACAATATGCTTTTTCTCCGGGTGTTAAGGCTAATGTGAGTATTAGTCCTAAAAATAATAATTTTACAGCATACGATGGACTATCAGGGACCCATAATATTATAGGAATAGGTAAATTACAAACTTTAATAACGACAGGTCAAGGAATAAACGCTTTTAATTACGTTAATCAATTAGAATTTGAAGGAGCAGATGTAGAAAATTTTCAAGATTTTTGGTATAGAAAAAACTTTAGTGAAGCCGAAACTGCCCTAGGGGCTAATAGTGGGAGACTTAGATTTTACAAAGATGGACCTTGGGTAAAAAAATCCACCAGTTCAGGAGAATTAGAAGGAAGTAACGATTTATCAGCAGTAGGTGAGGTAGCCTTTACAAATACATCATTTAAAACAATCCCTTTCCCAGATGAAGTAATTTCAGTTAATTCTAATTCTAGTGCGGATGCAGGTTATACTTGGGATGGTGAAGGTTATACTTTTGACTTTGATACAAGTTTAAATACAGTTACTCCTGAACTTCAGTTTGAGGCAAAATTTCCTATTGTATGGTTAGGACACCCTGCTTTTAAAACGGGAGGAAGTGATAATGGAAATGGTGGATGGGATCCTAATGATGATGGAACAGAAGTTTTTGCTGAGGATATAGGTGTATTTAATCCTTTATCATTAAGTTTTAAGTTAGAAGTAAGAGTACGTTTAATTAAAGGAAGTGGGGATGAAGAAAATATTTCAATATTAAAGTTTCCTAACAGCGACACAGATTTTACAGATGGGGAAGGGGATAATGTATTAAGTTTAGATAGAGGAGTTTTTGGACACCAAGGATTAGAACTTTTAGATGTCTTTGGGGGTAATTATAG
>MDTC01110566.1_pt1 | contig 10587 bp, 10 predicted proteins | sample 811181 | NCBI WGS metagenome assembly MDTC01 (sample SAMN05326644, study PRJNA326480) | marine metagenome | isolation source: seawater | place: Pacific Ocean: North | collected 2011 | reverse complement strand
TTTAAAACTACTCGCCATTCATTTAACTCCCAAGTGCAATCGCGAACGCAATTGCATCTCCTTCACTTATTCCACTACCAGCACTTGCAGTATTATCTGTTCCTGGTATCCATTGGCTACCGTCCCATTTAAGTACTTGTCCTACAGTAGGTGCTGTGTTACTAACATCTGTTAGATCACCAATTGCTGTTGCACCGCCGCCTCCACTTACGAACTCAGTCCAGTTACCTGCGGCGTTAGGCATATCTCCAGTAGATGTGTTTCTTTGTTCTCCACCCAGTAAACTATACTGATAAAATTTATTACCTGTTACACTGCCATATGTGGTTTTAACATAAACAAGCATACCTTCTTGTAAACGTTGTCCTGCAATATCAGTTAACTGATCTCCAGCATCTCCACTTATATAACGTAAACCACCACGTATTTCTGTATCAAGTACAATAGGATGGTCGCCACTAGGGCTCCAAGTACCTGTCCATGCGTTTCTGGTTAAACCATTATAATCTGCCATGTTATGTTATCCTCACATAAGTTTGTCCTGGCTGAAGTGTTATTCCATAGAGTGTATAACTCTCGCCGTTGTAACCACTAGGGGCTGTCGTAGGTTCTAAATTTAATGTACTGCCTGTTGTAACATTTGTATCACTTAACAATGCACTGCTGGGTCCTGTCTGAAATACAGTTGGTTGACCAACAGTAGTCCTAACACCAAACCAAAATGCTCTTGGATTTGCATCAGTGTTGTTGATTGTTGTGTTAATACTATTTGCTTGATTTCCTAGCTCTGTTACATCTGCATGAAAATCATTTCCGTCTACTACTTCACTATTTGTTGGCGCTGTAGTTACATCAGCAGTCCATACATAAAAACTAGGATATGTAAAACTTGCATTTATACTACTGTCTGATGCCGTGTCGGTTACAGTGTAACTGGTTCCAACTACACCTATAGGCCTAGTAAACACTGTGCTTACATCTACACTTCTGCCTGTGTTGTTGTCTTTATGAATTCCATCTGTAAATGTAAATGTACCACTTCCATTTGCATTACTTACTGTACCACCAGTAGGTGTTACTGTGCTAGCCGCATTATTGTTATTATCTAGTCCTGTAATGTTAATTGTATAGTTTACTGTTGTGTATGTTTCTAAAAAGTTTTTACCAGACAAATTACTAAAATTTGCTGTAACGTTTGCATTTTGCCAACTGTAACTAATACCATCTGTGTTTGTCCATGTAGCACTTTGATCATCTGCAAATCCTATTGTAGCACTTGCACTACCGCCTGTTAGACCGTTTCCATTACTATAGATAGTTGCTGTTGAGTTTGTTGTAAATGCTTGTGTCCAATCAACACCTCCGGCTGGTGTAGCACTAGGACCACTTGTTGTGTAATCAGCAAGTGTTGTGTATACACCTGTTGCACTTGTAATTGATTCCACACTTGCAATCCATCTATCTGTAAAGTCTGTTGGGTTGTCTACTGATACACTAAATTGTGCTGCAGGCTCGTCCCAGTTTAAACTTTGTCCACTTGCACTTACTACTGGACTAAAGTTTGCAAGTTCTACTTCTAGTTTATTGTCATTGTTAATAGCAACACTTCTGACAGTGTATGTAGTACCTGTTTCTAACCATTGCTCACTAACTCTTAATTCGTTATTGCTTCCTGATGTTACCCATTGGATCTTTTCTCCAACTATTGTACCAGGAACAAATGCAGTACCGTTCCACTCTAATATTTGTCCAGCAGCAATACCAGTTGTGTTTACATCACTTAAACTACCTATTACATTGTCTTCTAGAGCACCTAAACTTAACCAATCAGTACCGTCGTAACCTTCAAATAAGTTATTAGTACTATTAAAACGCAATTCTCCACCAGCCAAAGTGCTAGTACGTTGTGCAGTTGTACCCGCAGGAAGTTTGATACTTCCTGTAATATCAAAGTTGATATCACTTGTACTAGTGTTTACCTTGTTAAACTGATGATCTAAGTTAATTGCCATTTGTATTAATTACCTTGTTTTATGTATTTATGCTCTTACTTTCTTATTGTGACGCCTGGCAAGTCGATTGTATTGGTATATACATTTGACGTGCGAAACGGCATGTTTAAAAACTTGTTACTGCTTCCTTGTCCACTTTTATATGTCGTATAATCTGTTTCTGTATTACCGCTATTGCTGTCAAAACTTTCGGCCTCTGCGCCTATTTCAGTGTCTACAGCATTGCTTCTTATATAAGATAACATCTGTGAGCTGTTCATCCAAGGTCGCATTGCTAAAATACATGCTGCATAGCCACAAACTTGAGGGCTCGCCATACTTGTACCACTATAGTATGCTAAACTATTATTACCATATCTTGTTGTTGTAGTGCTTCGTGTTGCTGGAACACTACTTAATATTTCACTGCCAGGAGCCCAAATATCTACTCTTGTTCCACAGCTACTACTATTTCTTTTTGAAACTGTATACCCGTTTGCACTAATACTACGTGAACTTATTTCACAATTTCCTACACTTATAACACCAGTTGATGCTGTAGGGCTACTACCTCTGTGATAATATCTGTTTAAATTGCTCCAATAATCTCCACTGTACCAATTATCATATCCAGTTTCGCCAGGCCTATAAGCTCTATGATAATCATTACCTGCTGCACCTACTATGATAATACCATCTGCAATCATTTGTTCACATTCAGCATCTACAGATGCTACACGTGATGGATGCTTATGACCACTAGGCCAGCGGTAGGCAGCATCTAACATTCCATACTGTTTTCTATGAGTTGTTGGATTACTACTGTCGTTCCATGCAGTTCCCATATGATTTCCATACATACTGTTTATATATGTACTAGTATATCCCCAACTCATATTTACAACTGTGGGTCGTTTATATCCAGTATTTGGATCTAAACCTTTCTGATTATGAAAAGCTCTTATTAAATCAAATGCGTGTGTTAGGCTTATACCACCTCCTGACAAACCATCTAATTTTTGTGCATATATTCTTGCCTCACTTGCCCAACCTTGATATCTACCTGCAGCTGTACCAGCACAATGTGTTCCATGTCCATTTGTATCTGTGTAAAAGCTACTTGCTTGTGATCCTAATCCACTATTGCCAGTGTCTGCAAACCAATCTATTTGTTGTACTCTACTCACATTATTACTGTCAGTAAACTCAGCATGATCGGGCCGTATACCAGTATCTTGAATTACAACGTCTACACCTTTGCCTTGCAAAACATATGGCTGATCAACTGTAAGTCCTGTATTTTGTACAAAGTTATCTCTTATATTACTTGCTTTATAACAAGCATGTGTTCCCCATTGTATTTCGTTTTCGTAATCTATACTACCGGATCCATTGCTTTTTGTTGTACCTACTCTACGTCCAAATAATTCTATTTCTATATCGTCTCTTTGCTCAGCAGGTATTTCTACAGCTTCGATTCTGGGATCATTATTTAATGCTTGTGCTTCACTATCCGTTAAGTTATAATGAGTATTTCGACTGTTTGTAGGTTTTTCATGTCTTACGTCAACAGTTCTGTCAGGCACAATATTGCTGTCAACATCTGATGCTGTAGATGTATCTCGTGTTAATTCATTATGCAACTCTTGCCAATTTGCATTTGATTTTACTGTTACAACGTATTCTTTTTCACTCATGTTTTTTCCATTCTAAGCCATATACAAAATTAAAATTGCACCATTGGATCCACCTTGTCCAGTTGCATTACCTTGGCTACCTTCTCCTGCCATGCCAACGCCTGCACCACCAGCACCATAGTCTGAGCCATTGTAACCAAAGAAACCATATTGTGTTAAAGGTCCTGTATGAGGTTGACCAGCAACCCCAAAAGGAGTTCCACCTGGACCAGAAACGTTATAAGGGTCATTATCTGTTTGAACTATCCCGTCTGTTCCTGTAATATTTTGATCTCCTCCTGAAGATGAACCACCAGTTCCTGCACTTGGTCCTGGATCTCCAAATGCATTTACACCTGTAACTGTGAATGTACCTGCTGTTCCACCGCCACAGCTAATGTTTATTCCGTTTCCACTTATTGTCGTGCCTGAACCTGGCGAACCATTACCACTACTAACTTGTCCACTATTTGCAATAACTTGAGGAGAACCTGATCCTCCTGATCCGCAACTGTAGGAATAACTGTTACCAGTATTGGCTTGAAGGGCTTTTAGTACTACACCTCCACTACCACCGCCTCCGGCTCTAGTGTAAAAACGTGCAGTAGCATTAGGAGGATCTCCTTCTGTTGCGGCGGCTCCGCCTCCGCCACCACCGCCAACAACCGCCATTGTTGCGGCACAATTGTATTGGGGAGTCCAAGTTCCACTTCCTGTTAAAATTTGAGTAGCAAAAACAACTCCACCGCCACCAACGTTGGCTACTGCGGCATCTGCATATGCGTTAGCTGTAGTTACTGCATCTGCTTCTGCTGTATCTGCATAAGTTTGATATGCTGTAGTTATGTTTGTTTCTGCTGTTGTTATATCACTTGTTAGTGCTACTGTACCATCAACATTATTTTGTAAACTTATTGTATTACTCGTTACACTATTTTGGAATTGTAAAACTCCACCAACTTCTACAATACTCCAGTTTGTTAAATTGCTTAGTACACCTTGTACAAGTAAGTTTCCTGTAACTTCCATAGCACTTGTAACATTTACCTGTCCAGTTGGATTAATTATAATATCACTTCCACTTGACAGCGTTGGTGTTCCTGTGCTAGTACTAATAAATTCATCTGCTGTAACACTATTTGCAATAACTGCTGAATCAGCAGTTAATCCTGATTCCAAGTTTAATGCATCTCCAAAAATGTTATCCCATCTTTTAGTTAGTGTGCCTAAACTGTATGTTTTATCTGTGTCAGGAATAATGTGACTACTTACATCAGCATTAAAAGTAACACTATCTGTATCTGTATCTCCTGAAATGGTATTTCCACCAACAACAATATTGCCAGTCAGCGATACGTTTCCTGCTACATCTAATCCTTGTTCAAAATTTGTACTCATATCTTATTTCCTCCTTACGCTCTTGTGAACACTATTATCTTATGATTGCCACCAGTATCCCAAGAATATTGTCCTAGTGTAGCTGGTGCAGTTAATGTAAAAGGTAATATTGTTGCTTGACCTGATGCAACAATGTCATTGGTTTGTCCACCTTTAAAAATTTGCCAAGCATATTGATTTGACCCTGCATTAAATGCAATATAATCTCCAGCTGGATATACAGTTGTATTGTCAGTCAATACAGCGCCTCCACCGCCACCAGCACTTGCTATTGCAGTATCAGTATATGTGTTAGCAGTAGTAATTGCGTCTGCTTCGGCTTGATCTGCATATGTTTTTGTTGCAACTGAACTATCAATGTTAATGGTTAAAGTGTTACCACTACCAACTGTGTTTATACCTGTGCCTCCAGCAATAGTTAAAACTTCACTATCTAAATCTATAACAAGATTTCCGCCAGTATCACCTGCAAAATCTAAATTTTCAGCGGTAATTTGTTGATTTACATATGCTTGTGTTGCAAGTGTGTCTGTTACATCAGGCAATGTAACTGTATTTCCTGATACGCTATTAACAAATGTTAATACTCCACTTGATTCTACAATACTCCAATTAAGTAGATTGCTCAGGACACCTTGTACTAGTAAATCTCCTGTTACTTCCATATTACTAGTAACATTAACTTGGCCAGTGGGATTAATAATAATATCACTTCCACTACTAAGAGTTGGAGTACCAGTGCTTGTGCTAATAAACTCTTCTGCTGTAACACTTGTTGTAACTACTGCACTTGCGGCACTTAAACCGCTTTCTAAATTAAGTGCATCTCCAAAAATATTATCCCAACGTTTTGTTATTGTACCCAAGCTATAAGTTTTATCTAAGTTAGGAATAATGTCACTACTAACATCAGCATTAAATGTTACGTTATCAGTATTTGCATCACCTGCTATTGTATTCCCACCGACTATTATGTTGCCTGTCAGATTAACATTGCCCTCAACATCTAAGCCTTGTTCGAAATTAGTACTCATCCTTGTCTCCTGTTACCAATATTTATCGAATTAGTCAAAGAAAAAGGAACCCAGGTTGCCCTGGGTTCCGGTCTCCACTGTCATTCTGTGGTAACGTACTTAGCTGAAGCTTAGTGCGTTTGAAGTAACTGCGATTTTGTTTAAGTAATCTGCAGCATTACCAAGAGATGAAGCTGTGTTGCTTAGTTCTACATAACCATAACGTGTCATGAAGCTAACAACTGGCTCAAATGTATCAGGATCAAGTACTGTTCCTGAGCTCATTAGCGGTACGTATGGGCAATAGAATGCCGGTGCGTCTGATTCGCTTGAACCTTTGTAACCAACTAAGATGTCGTCGTTGGCTGCATACTGGTTTACATAAACCTTCATGCTGTTGTTTAGAGTACCAACTAGTTTTGTGTTTGTTGGTGCTTCAAAAGGACCTTCAGTTGTACGTGCAAATGCTGATGTTGTAGCACTTTGTAAAACTGTTAGTACTGTTGGGCTAACAACGGCGTAGTTACCTGCACCACGACGTGTTCTTGCCGCAATGTCGTTAGCTGCTTTGTTGATTAGAACTGCAAGAGCTGCATGCTCGTCACCAACAAATGTTGCTGTACCAGATACTGCATTTTGTGCATATGTTGCACTTGCTGTACCTGCTAATGTAGTCAAGCTACCAATGATCTCTTGATCGATTTCAGCAGTAATCTCTTGAGCCAATGCGGCCATGATTTCTGCTTCAACGTCTAGACCATGCATAGACTGAGCGTCTTGAGCGGCTTCAAAAGTCCAACGAGCTGATAGCTTGCGTGATTTTGCTTCCACTGTTTGCTTCAGGATTTGGATGCTGAGTTTACGTCCAGCTTCACCTTCTAGTGCTGCTGTACCATCTGCTTTTCCTGTTGCGGCATTACCTGCATAACCGTTTGCAATAGCAAATGGTGATAAAGCTTCATCACCAGCTGTTGCACCAGCTGCAGTTTCTGCGTAACGCACACGTAGTGTGTGGATTTGTCCAACTGGACCAGTCATTGGCTGAACACCAACAAGCTCGTTTGCGATGACTGTTGGCATCACACGGCGGATAACTGGAAGGATAACTTTATTAAGCGTAGCAACGTTGCCAGCCATAGTAGCACCAGCAGTTGCACTTTCAGTAAGTGCCCTTTTGGTGTTTTCCATGACAGTATCCATTACTGTCTTTTTGTTACCTGCCAAGCCGTCAGTTAGAGCTTCTTTGGTTGCGTCCCAATTTTCAAATAGGTTTGCCATTATAAGTCTCCTTAATTAATTCCGGCTAACTTTTTCAAGTTAATAATTTCGGCAGTTCCAGTCTCTGACTGGCTTGTAGCTTTATCACCAGTTACCACTTTAGTGTTTTCGGTGAGCTTTGCCTTTTCTTTCTTAGAAACCGTTGCATCTTCTGATAATACATTTGGAAGATACTTGTTGAATGCATCACGTAGTTTTTCTGTTTTTACACTTTCTAGTAATGCGCCCATGATTTCTTTTTGGTCCTTACTTAGAGGAGCCATCATTTCGTTTAAACTTGCCTTGCGATCTGTCATGTCTTTTGCAATCTTTGCTTCACGCTTGGCTTCCATAATAGCTACTTCTTTATCAGTAATGACCTGATTAGCTTCGTCTAATTGAGTTTTATGTTCCTCAACTTGACGAGAGAGTTTAGCAACTTGTGTGCCTTCTGCTAGTGTACTAGTCATAAACTCTGCACTAAATGTTTCAAAGATCTTACGGCCAAATTCATTTTCTTTGGCTTTCTGAATATCCTCTTTAAGTGTTGTTAATTCACCTGTAAGAGCATTTTCTATGATCTTCTCGACTTTTTCCGCAGCGTTTTTAACAAAAGTACCTTTAGCTTCAGCAATTACTTTCTTGCCTTCGGTTACCATTTTGACTTTTTGTTCAACTAGTGAACGTTTGTCTTCATGGAATTCGTTTAGCTCTTTGGTTAACTGTTCTAATACAAAATTTTCCAGCTTTCCAAAGTTTGCCTTCTGTGCTTCACGATCCTCTCTGAGTTCTGTGATTTCAGTTTTTAGTGTCTGCATAATAAATGCGTCAAGCAACTTTGCATGTTCCTTTACTGCTTTTTTATAAGCAACTCGGTCTTCTGCAAGTTTAGCTTTATCTTCTGCGAACTCATTAAGTTCAGACTTGATAGTGTCGTTTAACATTGCTTCCATTGCTTCTACGATTTGCGTTTTGTCATTTTCATAACGTCCTGCAAATTCTTCACGTAGTTCGGCTGTAATGTCTTCACGTGCTTCTGCTAATTTAGCATTCCACGCTTCTGTAACACTTTCTTTCACTTCTTCAGACAGTACCTCAGAGCCGAGAATTTTTTCAATATCCATTTAATCTCTCCCTAGGTCTTTAATGAAGTTGAGCACTTCGTTCTTCAAGTGCTTCTGCGCCTTGGTGTCATATCTTACTGCGTCGGCTACGTCCCAAATTTTACTTCCACGTCTGTGGTTCATAATCTGTTCATAAATTGGATCTGGATACGCATCTGGAGCACTTGGATTAGCTACAATATCCACTGTAATAATCTCAAAATCCGATACATTTCCACTTCCATCGACATTGCCGCTGCCTCTTGAGCTAACACCTAGTCTTACGCTACTTTCTAGTAACGTTTTACAAATATTACCCATAGGGGTGGGTAACATCTTTAGTTTTCCGATTCCGTCATTGCCTTTCATGCTCATGGTAGTAATCATATGACTAACACGATCAAGGTTAATGTTTAAATCGTCGGGGTGATCTGCTTCACCTAAAACAGTGAATCCTTTTTTAATTTTTTCCGACAGTGTTCCCACTGCATTAGAAATTTCACTTACTGGATACACTCGTTGATTCTGGTTTTTCACACCACCCTGAATAAAAATACCTTCCATATACAGGCTTTTACCACCATCTTCGTCAATTGACTCAGTGGTGATAGCAGCATGTTGTGGAAGGATAACTTCTCTCAGTGGTGTAAACATAGTGCCTTACCCCTTCACCGCACGAGGTTCGCCGGCTTCTTGTGGACCGTCTACACCCATTGGTTTTGCAGCTGGAGCACTACCACCTGACTCTTCAGAACCTGCAATATCTACAGCTTTTCCGCCCATGTCTTCACCTGGACCTACTGGTGATTTTGCCGCACTGTCTGCGCCGTCAGCGTGAGTTACACTAACTGCTTTCATATCAGCACGTTCTTCTAGTTCTTCTGTTTCTTCTGATGAATCTTCAGCAACAGGCATTTCCATAGCTTCTTCTGCAGGCATTTCGATTTCCATCTCTTCACCTTCATCTTCAGCTTCGTCGCCCATATCGTCGCCAGTTAATTCAGCAAAAGCAGCTTTTAATTCTGCTAGCGCATCGTCAACATTCATCATGGCTTCTTTAGCATCTGCTTCTGCTTCTGCTTCGTCGCCACCTTCGTCAGCAAGTTCTGATGCAAGATCGTCTTCAGCTTCGTCTTCGTCGGCTTCGCCAAACGCTTCTTCCGCTTCAATTTCGTCTGTTGCATCAGCAATATCTTCAATGAAGTCATCTTCTTCATCGCTAACGTCGATTGTTTCTTCAAGGTCTTCTTCTTCGACCTTATCCTCGTCTTCTTCGATCACGTCTTCTACAGCGGCATCTTCGTCGATTAAATCAGCGTAAATATTACGTGATTTTTCTACGAAAATATCGTGTAGTAGATCGGAGGCCTTTTCAGTCTCCTCGTTGATCACCAACTCGAGGACTTGTTCTAGTTTTTGTTTACTATCCATTTGCTTTACTCCTCAATGATGACACAGCAATAATGTTACAAAGTCAATGATATTTAGTAACCAAAGCATTTTACTATGAAAAAAGCATAGAAAAATGCAAAAAGTGGTGTTTTTATAAACTGACCACCGTGCTAAGTATTCTTATTCAGCTTGTTTACCGTAGATTTTACTGAGATTTTGTTGACGTTCGCCGTCTTCTAGCTTGTCTAATTCACGTTTTTTACGTAATTTATTAAGATGTTTGAGCGTAATTCTAGCTCTGCGTGTGTCATCTACTTTAAGCGTATTGATGTTATCATCTTCCGCTTCATAATATTCTCTCAATTCCTGAAATCTCATGTTTCATCTCCTGTGTCCGTATCAGCGTCGTCTCCGCTAATTGGAGATTCTCCAGTGTCTAATGCATCTGCATCATCTTCTAGATCGTCATCAGTGTTTAAATCAAAGTCGCCACCGCCGTCTAAATTCGGTCTAACTCCTACACTGCTTAGTCCTGCTCCATCTCCACCTGCACTACTTCCTTGTGCATCAGGATTTTCCTCTAACCAAGAACTTTCGTTTTCTAAAATTTCATCATCTGTTAATCCCAAGTATTTCTTGAGTATAAATCTACGTGAAAGGTATTCACTACCATCTACTTGGTTAAACACACCAGCACGTGCATTGTCTATCTCAATCTCTCTGTACTGGCTAAAGCTCTGTGGTTCAATAAATCGTA
>MDTC01104906.1_pt1 | contig 10587 bp, 7 predicted proteins | sample 811181 | NCBI WGS metagenome assembly MDTC01 (sample SAMN05326644, study PRJNA326480) | marine metagenome | isolation source: seawater | place: Pacific Ocean: North | collected 2011 | reverse complement strand
TATATTTTATGGATACAATATTTGAGTAATTTAAGTTTTCTAGATTGCTTACTTTTTGATTATATATATAAGCTATGTCCAATCGCTTTTTTCTTCCGATATCCAATGAAGTTCCAATGTAAAAGCGATAACCATCATTAATTTTTTGATCTATTATATTTGAAAAAAGTTCGTAGCCAGAAAAAACATTTATCTTTTTTGAAATTTCTCTTTCAAAAATTATTTTATTTCTAAAAATTGAACTAAGTGGGTTAGGGTTGTATTCTCTTATATTTTGTAATTCATTTTGTATTCTTGCTCTATAATTTATTTTACTGTTTTTTGATAGTTTATATTTGGTTGTAAAATCTAAAGCAGCTCTATGCTCGTAAGATAATCCTTCCACATTTTTCCACGTATACCTATATTTAATTTTAAATCTTGAAATTTTAGATATTTTATAATCTAATGAGGTCTGGCCAAAAATTGAGTAGTTGTATGACGACATTCCTCTCAAAGAAACATAGTAAGATGTAGCTATTTTTTTACTTATTTTTTTTTTGGCAGAGATTCCAGCCCAAAACTTTGTAGTAGGGTAGTGTTGCCCGTTAATATTAAAACATATAATTACAGGTATTAAAAAGAAATAAATTTTCATTTTAAGGAGTTTCTACAATTAAATCTCCAATGTTAACACTTGAGCCGTTACTTAAAATTTCAGTATTTGATTCTACTGTTTCAAATAAAACATTACATGTGTCGCATATTGAATATGCATATACCGTGTATTTTCCAATAATTAAATCTCTAAATGCAAATTGTCCGTCAGCTCCCGTTTCTGTTTTGTCAAAATGTATTTCATCAGTGTCATATTTTATAAATACATCTAAATTTTGAGCTATAAAGGGTTCACCAAATGGTGTTGCTCCTAAATACCTTTGGATTAAAATACGACCCTTTATTATCGAGTTTCCATCGTCAGGATTAACAAATTTATTGATGTTTAAGTCTTTTGTAATTAATTCGTTTCTAGAGCTAATGGTTAGTTGATGCTCTATTATCTCATTCTCTGTACTACAAGTATCGCATTCGCTGTAAGTATATATGGAATATTCACCTTTTGTAAGATAACTGAATTCGTAAGTACCATCAGCTAATGTTTCAGTGTCATCGTTATAACTATTATTAGAACCATATTTAATGTATATTTTTTTGTCCTGAGCGAGTCTTGATTCAACGGTTTTTCCATTTTTATCTATTAATTGTTCAAAGACTATTCCAGATATTTTTGCGTTTCCACCAGTACCTTCTTTACTACAAGAATTTAGTGATGTTAGTCCTAGAATAATTATTATTAAATTTTTTGATTTCATTTAATCGAATATTATTTTTTTTGTTGCTCTGTGGTTTCCAAAGTTCATGTCAATATAATATAAACCATTAGGAATATTTTTTTTATCTAGAGTAATTTTTTTAGCACTAATTTCTCTTTTAAAAATTATTCTACCGTAGCTATCAATTAATTTAATGTTTACTAAAATCCTTTTTGGAAATTCAATATTAACCTCACCATTGGAAATAGTTGGAAATATCTTTATTTCTGATTTTATATGTTTTTGATTATCCAAAAAGTTACTATTTTCAGCTGACCAGTTGATAGGGTCATTTGAATAATAATACTGTTCTATTTTTTTAAGTCGATCACCATATCCATCGGCTGATAGGGGCCATGGTAAATTATCATTATATCTTACTTCATCAATTATTATCTTAGGCATAAAAATACTATCGTTATTAATTCCTGCTGTATCCGACCTCAATAAACCGTAAATAGCTAATTTTTCCCCATCATTATTCATTCTGCCCTCGTATTGGAATAATTTTGTACTGTTTTCAATTCCATATTTTATTCTAAAACTTACAGTATCTAAAGCACAAATAATTACTTTTTGGTTTGGTGAGATATTTGTATTTTTTGGAAATTTAAATCTTATTCCAGAAATACCCCAAGTAGAATCAGGAATTGAACTATCCCATAAATTTACAACTGTGTCAGCAATATTTTTCACCACTAAATATTCTTCACTAGTTATGTCGGGATGGTAGTTAATATCAGTGATTATAAGGGGACCTACCCTAGGGTAGCTATTAGCAAATCCTAATGTTGTTGTTGTCTGTGCTACGAAATATTTTTTTTGCTCGCTTGTTGTATGAACACCGAAACTTGTTCCGTTGTATTGTGCACCAAAACTCCAACCTTGTTCAAATCCTGTAAACTCTCCATCAGCGTTACCAGAAACTAAATATATATTATCACCTGATCTATTTAATCTGAATCCATCTACAGAACTATTAAAGTCATTTTCGTCAATTACTAAATATCCTCCTGGCTCTATTATGGAGCCGTTTGGGAATTGATAACTTTTAAGATTCGATCTATCATCACTAACATACCAGAAACTAATGTCTACTTCACTACTTGACGAATTATGAATTTCAACAGCATCAACATCTGGTAAATCAGTGTGAGTTAAACATTCATTTATATATATATTTTCAAAATTTACTCCTGGAGGTTCATTTTCCCCAGGTGAACCATTGATATTTGCACTTGGCTTCCAATCTTCTCCATTTTCTTGATTATTTACAGGATTCAATTCAATAGGGACTATTGAAAAACCATTTCCATCTGCTAAAATTGGCCAAGGTATATTATCATTATATCTTAAATTTAAAATTGTATCAAAACCAGTTATCATATATAATCTTTCTCCAGAGTTTTTTAAGTTTCCAAAATATTCAGCATTTGGTACAATATTTGGATATCTTACAGAAAATGCTGTAGCATTACTAACAATAAGATAAAGCTCACCAGCAGATATTGTTGTATTTAAAGGGAATGTATAACTTATAGCACCTTTGATGGAAACACCATCCATAACTACATTACTAGAACCAGTATTTTTAATTTCAATAAACTCTAATTCATTGCTCTGAAATGCCCCTTCACTTGTTGGATTATACATTATTTCAGTGAATTTAACATCTAATATTCCAGCTTTTGCAGTATTTGAGATAATTAAAATTACAAAACATAAAAATTTTAATTTGATATTTTCTATTTGAAAGTTAATTTTACTATTTATTGTAGTTAAAATTTATAGTTTAATTACCTTAAAGTGTTTTTCAAAGTTTTGGTTAAAACATTTTACGAAATACGTCCCAGAGCTGTACTGATCTAAATAAAATATGTTTTTTTGAATGCCACTTTTTGATATTGACCTATTAATAACTGTTCTTCCTAAATTATCAAAAACCTGAATAGTTAAATGGTCACCAATTTGGTCAAATGATTCAACCTCAATTACAAAATTATTTGAAGTTGGATTTGGATATAGTTTAATACTTGAAGGATATACACCATAATTATAATTAAGTGCCACAACTTCAATTGGTACGCTTTGTTCAAAACTACAAATATTCATCCCATCTTGAACAACAACGTTGTAAGTTCCAACAGGAATTCCTGTAAATAGGTTACTAACTTGAAAATTTTGTCCTCCATCAATACTGTAAAGGTAAGGTTCAACTCCAGAGAGCGGAGTTATCTCAATTGCTCCATTTGTAGATACCACTGAAGATGCATTTGTAGCTGTTATATCTACCAAGTTAAATTCACAATCTTCAACAGTTACAGTTTCTTCATAAGAGCAAAGTTCTAAAGCCCCATTTATAAAGACATTGTAATCGCCAGATTCTAAATTATCAAAAGTATTTGAACTTTGAAATGTCTGGCCACCATCAATGCTGTACGTAAATGGATCAAGTCCGGAACTTGTATTTATAACAATCATTCCATCATTATTACTGGCTGACGAAGTATGGTATATATTTATATCTGCTGAAATATTACATCCTATTTCATTAGGGCAAAACAATTCTACGATCTTATCATCAAACTCACCGTTATTAGCAACAAGTTGTTGACCAGAGGAATTTGTAACCATGAAATCTCCATTTCCCCAACCACAACAAATGCCATCTCCGTAGGAATCATAAAAGTATAGTGAATAACATGTGCTGTAATCAATACAAATATTTTCAACATATTGATTGCCATTTTCTAAAAATCCGCTGGATACCATTTGCCCAGTAGATTCGTTGAAAAACTCCCATGATGTTTCTTCTGGATAATTATCTGGATTTATTGTTAGTGTAATAATATCGTAATTAGATGCTAAGTTTGTAATTACTGAAGACGAATTATTTAGCATATTTTGATCTAATTGATCATTTAAACTTGTTAAATTTAATGTAATAATATTATTGCTAGTTTGCTGCAAATTATTATCAATAAATACAGTTACAACCTCTTGCTCCATAAATGGAATATCTACATTTGTATTTAAAACTTCAACTACAGTTCCATTCACTATTACTTCAATTTCAAGTTCTGTTATTGTTGTTTCTCCACTATTAGTTATTACAGCATCTAACTCAATATTATTATCACAAACAACCTCTAAATCACCAAGGTTGATTTCACCATTTAATTCATAAACTTTGTTCAAAACAAAATTTAGAGTATCATTATTTGCATATTCGTCATCAATATGTCTTACAACAACAGATAATTCATAGGCACCAACAATTGAAAAATCTTGGGGTATTGAGAATTGAACATCATAATGGTTAAATGGGTTTACAATTTCAGTGACTGAAATTGTTTCCACAAATTCACCATTTACCATTAAATCTACATCAAAATTATTCATTTCGTTCAGACCTTGATTCGCTATTCTAGCAGTAATAAGTTCGCTATTACTAAGGGTTGAAGAAGAAATTGGATTGATAATTTCTGTTACTCCAAGGTCGTAGTCTCCATTTACGTCTGACCAGAAAGATACCCAAGGTCGAGCTTGTTTGATTGCTAACTGATCATCTGCAGTTACTTTATATTCTATATCCATTCCGAAACCCTCAGCTCCGACTACATCGTAGAGAACTTCAAATTCGTCGTGAATTACTGACAAGTAATCTCTCATTTGGTTTAGGTATTCGACATCCATTACTAATTCTCCTGGGTTTACTAAATTTGAAAGTCTTAAAACCAAATATCCTCCACCTTGTGTAGAGTCTTCGTATAATAAAATTTCTTCAGGAACTGAATTAGGATCTGGATTTGTAATAAGTGATTCACCTACCTGGGTATTTAGATAAAATGTGCCTTCTGTTTCATAAATAGGATCAATACTAATTCCGACACCATTTGATTTTTCCTCCTGAAAATTTGGATGGCAAAGTACACCCATTGCTGCCATAAAGTGATCTACACGATAAAAATCTCTTTCTTCATATGCTCTAAAGTTCCACATGCTAGCATATACTTGTTTAATGGATTTAGAAATATGACCTTCATCTAGGTGTTGAGTTTTAGAAGTATATAATCCAGCACCACTAAAGCCAGGAAGATCTTCATTATTTGTACTTGATCTACATCTTACCGCTGTTCCGGGTGGAAAATCATCGTGCATAGTTTGTAGATTATCCATTATCCATTGGGGCATAGGTGCATCTTTTATGTCTCTTCTAAAATCTTTAAGTCTTTCTGTTCTAAAATTTATGTCGTTTTGAAAAGTAGGATTATTTATCATTACTTGAGCTTCTTCATAAAAATTGTTGTATAACATAAATTCATGATAATAGTAAAATGGAATTCCGAAACCGTTTGGAATTGTTCCTTCAGGGAATCCAAAATTTCTCATTGTTGCAACATTAGAACATTTGGCACCATAGGCACTAGACATTGAAAAATTGATAGAATCCAAAGGTTTTATGTCTGTAATGCTTAAATCCCGAATGGGTACTTGAGATTCTGTTGGTCTGAGGTCTTCATACCAGTCATTTACTTCACTTAAAGTAGCCTCTCTAATTTGAAATGTTTCATTTTCAACTTTATAATAAATGTAACCATTTAATAAATTAGCAATCGAATCAATAGAAAGTGGATCTTCGATGTATGCGTTGGGAACATTATCCTGAATAGCTCTTAAATTAACATGCGACAATGGTGTTTGTATAACAGATGTAATAATACCTCCAACTCTAGGAAGTGAATTTGGTAGTGCATCATAAAGAACAATATCTCTACTTCCGGGTGTTTCATTTAAGTCTGTCATATGTTTGAAATACCCATAACCTTCTGCCTGATGAAAAGGAATATAATTAACCTCAGAAAAAACTTCAGATTCTAGAGCAACCTCTATTCTTGATCCTTCAAAATCAGATGCATAGTTATTTAAATGATTATTTTCATCAGCCTGGCCAATAAAATGGTTCATGTTGTTTTGAAGAAAAGGCATATTTGCTACTAGTAATTCATATGTTCTTTGGGTATCTTCAAAGTTATATGCATCACCAAATGAGAAATTAAAAGAATAAGTTCCAATTACACCATTAGGAGTAATTGTATTAGGGTTAAATACAATTTCACCTGATGCATCATCGCCAGTTACATTTGCACCAATGCCGTTCCAAAAGTTAGCATGAATGATGTATGTATTACTATTTATAAAATAAACTTTTGGTTCAGGTGAATCTCTATCTAAAATACCAAATTTGACATATAATTGATCATCTAAAAAAGGTGCCCAATAAACATTTTCAACAGTTGCTAATGCCATAAACGTTTCTGCATCGGGGATTGACGTAGTTCCATCTACAAATGCAATTGGTTCAGCAAAATTTATTGGAGCATCAGGTGGCATGTTATTAAATTCAGTAACATCATCAATTCCATCACCGTCATAATCATCAGGATTTGCTACATCATGTTCAGTAATCGAATAGTTCTCTATTGGATACGCAGCTGATGGTTCAGATATTACCATTGTACCATTAACTCCCATTGTCATCGATACTGCCCAATTATAAGAAGAAGAATGCTGGGCGTGAAGCAAATAATATTTACCGGCTTGACCTTGAATTGATAATTGTACTTGACCAAAATTATTTACTGAATAATTATCGATTGTTACATTTTGGGCAAATAAAAAATTTAAGTTTAGAATAAATAATAATAGAGAAAAATATAATTTCATACTGTGTAATTAGAATTTACTTTGGTTATAATAACGCAAACAAGTTACGAATGTTTATTTGGTTTCTCTACATTTATTAAGCTTAATCTACACATTCAAAAGCCGAGTGTAATAAATTGAGATATCTCTTCTTCCTGAAAATGACAACTTGGTAGACTCGGTTATAAATATTTAAATCGTAAGGTTTAATTTCTTTTCCAGTAAGAAGACCGGCTAAAACGCCAGTAGTATTACTATGTCCAACAACAAGTACATTTTGCTTAAGCTTAACTAAAGTATCGGAAAAACTTTCTAGTTTATTTCCGTCATAATATTTAATTTCTAAATCTCTAGATATGGCAGTAGGAAGTGCGGTTTCTCTAGTTCTAATATAATTTGTACTGTAGACAGCATCTAACGGGATATCTTTTAAAAAATCACTAAGGCTTTCGGATCTTTTTTCTCCGCAGGATGTAAGTTTTGGATCTGAAATGTTACTAGATACTAATTCTTTTTCTGAATGTCTGACAAGATAAATTGTGAATAATTCATTTTGGTTAGTCAAATTACAAGATTGGATTACAGTTATAATTAATGCTATTAGTAGATACTTGTTTGTCATGTTAGTATTTGTTTTTAGTGGAAAAATAAAACTTTTAGTTTAAGAAAATATAATATAATTTTAAATTAGAATTAGTTAATTATCAATGAAATCATATTTTGTGATTTTCTTAGTTATGAATGCAAAGATTAAGCTTGTGAAAAAAGTAAACATAGCAAAAACCAGGGCAGGCTTAGATATTGTATCGTTGTTTAGGATTACAGAGGCTATAAATAATGCTAAGGTGGTATTTTGTAAACCAACTTCTATTCCAATAGTAATAGCCTTAAGCTCATTAGAAACGCACAGTTTTGAAATAAAATAGCTTGATATCATAGAAAAAAAGTGAATTGTAAGACAAATCGGTAAAAGTTCTGTAAGGTTTTCATAAGTAATTCCGCTACCACCGGAAGATTTATTAGCAAAAATTTTAATTCCAAAGACTAAGCATAGAAGTATTAAATTAAAAATTTTAAGTGGATTTTTTAATTTGTTTGTTATAGCTGGTGCTATATGGTTAAGTAAAGTACCTGTAAAAAGAGGAATTATGATAATTACAAATAAATTTATTATTGAATGATTAAGGTTTATTATAAGATTAGGATTACTAATCTCGTAAAAATTAAGTCCAAATTTTAAAAGTAACGGGATAGTAAATAGCACAATAAATGAATTAATCACGGTTAATATAACAGACAATGCAGTATCTAATTTAATTATATAGCATATAAAATTTGAAATAGTACCACCTGGACAAATACTAACTATAAAAATACCCGCTTTAATTTCTGGTTCCAAGTTGGAAAAAGATGTAAATAATAATGCAATTAGCGGTAATAATATTATTTGTAAACCAAGTCCTAAAAAAATTGATCTTGGTTTTTTGAGATTATATAAAAATTTATTAATAGTAAGTGTTGAACCAATTCCGAACATAATGAGTCCAATAACAGTTGATAATAAATAATCTATGAGCTCCAAAAAATTAAATTATAAAGTGGATTTATAAATAAATAAGAAGAATAATAATCAAAAAAATAATATATGTTTTAGTTTTTTTAGACTAAAACAACAAAAGTGATATTAAAATCATTCAATTATGAATACTTTTTTAGTGGAACCATCTAAATATTTTATTAAAAATATTTGATTTAAATATATACTAGAAACAATTTGACCGCTGGAGTTGTATATACACTTAATTTTTTTATTAGAGATAAGATTGCTATTAATTGTTGAAACATTGCCAGCGATACCATACCAAGTCACTAATTCTGTAGTACCATTACCATTTCCGATTTCCATGACCATTTTACCTTCTCCAGAGATATTGTTAGGGTAAAAGTGTCCATTTAGATAGTAATTAGTGCCTTCTAAAATATCTAAGTTTCCAGTGGTTACACCAATAGCGTGACAATTGGGAAAACAAGTTGAAAATTGCCAGCCTTGTGGTAAAGAATCTTGCACAATTTTCCAATAAATTGAATCATTAGTCAAAGCCTCTAGGTATGTATTGTCGTAAAAGTCTGCATCTGTTGAAAGACCATTTACGGTTATGTAATCGTTTAGGATTGTAAAACTTTGAGAGAAAATTGAAAAATTAAAAAGTACAAACAAGCTTATTATTGATAACTTCATATTAAAAATTTAATCAAGATACGTTAAATAAAAATAAGCTATAAAATGTTTAGGTTAATAAACTTTAGAATTTAACTTTTAAGGATTATTAATTTAAACGAAAGATGATTTTTTTAGCTATTAATTATTTTCACAACAGCCATCAGCCTTGCATTGGCAAAATCTTAGATTATAAATATGCACAACAGCAAGTAAAAGAGCAGAAGTGTACTTAAAGTATTCAGAAAGTTTTATAAATGTATTTTGCTCAATAAAAATAAATGTAAAAAGTGCAGTCCAACTTAACCATAGTGTATATTTCACCCACGATTTATTGGTTTTTTTTGTTGATCTAATTACAGCGAATAAAGAAATAAGCAAAAAGAAATAATCTAACCACATCCACCACGAAGGTGCGGATGCACAACAAGTTTTGGTACATGTTGATGCTAAAAATACAAATGGAGTCGCAATGCAGTGAATTGTGCATAAAGTACTAGCTGAGGCACCAATTAAATCAGAGTTTAATTTTAGTTTTATATCCATATAATTTAACTATTTTAAAGTGCTATGATCCGCAACATTTTTTAAATTTAAAACCACTCCCACATGGACACGGATTGTTCCTTCCAACTTTAGAATAATTTCTTTTAAATGGTTCCGGTTTTCCGCAACAGCTAACATCGTTACAACAAAATGTTTCTTGATTATTTCCCATCCAAAGTATTAATAATGACAACAAAAGTACACTTTTTATATTAAATGCAACAGCGTTGCATTTTAATTTTTAAATAATTTTGAATTTGGATTAGAAAGTTTTTTTAGCTTTATATGGTGAGGCCATTATTGTTAGCATTTTTATTGTTGTTTATTTTTTTAGTATCCTGTCGGAAACCAAAAGACAACAATTCATTGCTATTAAACTTTAATCTTAATAATTCTTTTGTTATTGATAACAATGATACAATTTCAACTCCAAATGGTTATCTATTAGATACAAATTTTGGAGGATATTATTACCAAGTTGGTAAAATTCTATTTTCAGATGGTCTCATTGGGGATTCACTTAGATACAGCTGTTCTAATTGGACATTTATTGAAAACCCCACATCTATAGTTGAGTTCTGGTTTCCAAATTCATTAATTGAAGATGGTATTTATAATTATTCCATTAATAATAGTACTAACGATTTTGAAGTTAGAATGAAAAATAACATGGTTTTTGACTCTACGGCTTGGAATAGATACAATGTAATTCAGTCTTATAATAATATTGCTCAATCCAGCTTTGGGTTTATTAATGATGAGGCT
>MDTC01027453.1_pt1 | contig 10587 bp, 6 predicted proteins | sample 811181 | NCBI WGS metagenome assembly MDTC01 (sample SAMN05326644, study PRJNA326480) | marine metagenome | isolation source: seawater | place: Pacific Ocean: North | collected 2011 | reverse complement strand
AGCTGGCCGAGCTCGTCGTCGGACGCGGCGTCGGCGAGGTCGGTGGGCTCCTCGTCGAAGCCTGCCGGGTCCAGCAGCCGCGCCGACAGGACCGAGGCGGCCTGGGCGGGTCGGACCACCAGCTGGGTGATGACGGTGAGGAGCATGCCAGCGATGAGCGCGGTCATGCCGAGGGATGCGCCGACCATGCCCCACGCGGTCCAGTGACCGCGGCTCGCGGACGCCTCGGCGAGTCCGGTCAGGTAGGACTCGGTGTCCCGGCGCAGGGTCGCGAGGTCGTCGGTGAGGGGCCGGTCGACCCCGCGGACTGCGTCGTCGGCGACCTGCATCGGCCGGTCCGGGGCGGTCTGGTACAGGTCCAGCGCCTCGCGGTAGCGCACGCCGAGGTCCCGGTGGCGGGCGGCCAGCTGATCGGCGGACGCGCGATCCTCGGGACGGTCCGCGCGCTGGGCGAAGGCGCGCAGCTGCTCCTGGACGCGCTGCTCTTCTACGCGAAAGGCGGCGACATACGCGACGAACTCCGCCTCGTCCTGCCCGCGGATGAGGATGTTCTTCCACTCCTGGACCTGACGCTTGAACGCCACCTCGGCCTCGAGGAGGAGACGGACCTGCTCGTGCGCCTGCACCCGGTGGGCCGCGACGCCCTCCCATGCGGACACGGCGATCTGCATGGCGCCCAGGTTCACCACCAGGACGCCCAGCAGAGCGAGACCGATCGGGATCAGCAACTTGTCGCGGAGCTTCATGGGAGCCTCATCGGCTCGCAGGGGCCCCGCTTGTAGCGTGATCTACCAGCGGCCGCGGAGCATGCCGTGCCAGTACATGCGCGGCAGACCGTAGGCCTTCAGGGCATACAGGCTGTACCGCTCCTTGGACTGGTCGTAGGGCAGCGTCTCCTTGGGGATGCCGCCGTAGATGAACTCGGCCATGAGCAGGCGGCCGTAGCCGGTGACCAGCGGGCAGCTGGCGTAGCCGTCGTAGCTGCCGGTGAGCTGGCGCTGCTGCAGGTGGGCGACGATGTTGTCGACCACCACGGGCGCCTGCTTCCGGACCGCCGCCGCCGTCTTCGAGTTGGGCGAGTTGCCGGAGTCACCGAGCGCGAAGACGTTCGGGTAGCGCACGTGCTGCATCGAGTGCTTGTCGATGTCGACGTAGCCGAGGGCGGTCCCGTCAGACAGCGGGCTGTTCTTGATGAAGTCGGGCGCGCTCATGGGCGGCACCACGTGGAGCATGTCGTACTTCAGGACCAGCGGGTCACCACCGCTCATGTCCTCCCACACGGCCTCCTTGGACTCCGGCCGCACCTCGACCAGGTTCACGCCGTAGTGGGTGTCGATGTCGCGCTCGGCGACGATCTTCTCGAGGCTCTTCTTGTACTTCTCGACGCCGAAGATCGAGGCGGTGGCGGATGCGTAGATGACCTTCGAGGCGCCGCGCTTGCCGGTGCGGCGCAGGTGGTGCTCGGTCAGGTACATGATCTTCTGCGGGGCGCCCGCGCACTTGATCGGCGTGTTCGGGTAGCTGAAGATGGCGTTTCCACCCTTGAAGTTGCGCAGGGTCTCCCAGGTGGACTCGACCGTCTCGTAGGTGTAGTTCGAGCACAGGCCGTTCTTGCCCAGGTTGCCCTTCAGACCCTTGATCTTGTGCCAGTCCAGCTGCAGGCCGGCGGCCACGACGAGGATCTCGTAGGTGTGCTCCGAGCCGTCCTCCATGGTGACCTTGTTGTTGTCCGGGTCGAAGGACGCGACCTTGTCCTGGATCCACTCGGCGCCGTGGGGGATGTAGTCGGCCTGATCGCGGACCGACTCTTCCTTGGGGAAGACGCCGCCGCCGACCAGCGTCCACAGCGGTTGGTAGTAGTGGACCTTCTTGGGCTCGATGATGGTGACGCCGAGCGGCTCGGGCAGGTTGCGGAGCATGGCTGCGACGGAGATTCCGGCGGAGCCACCGCCGACGATGAGGACCTGGTGATGGGACATGGCTTTCTCCGGGGGAATCAGGAACGGGTGGTGAGCTTGGTGGTGTCGCTGCTGACGGTCTTGCCGAAGCGACGACCGAAGCGGATGGCGAAGTTGAGGGCGGTCTGGATCTCGGGGTCGGACAGGGCGCCGAGGGCGCCGAACATGCCGGTCTTGCCCGCGGGCTCGGCCCGGGTCTCGGCCAGGGCGTTGGCCGCCTGGCTGACGACGCTGACCGCGCCGGGGTCGAGCACGGCGCTGTCGATGAGCTCCTGGAGCTCGTCGCTGCCGACGAGGCGGCCAGCACGGATGGCGACCTGCACGGTGCGGTCGAGCAGGAGGTCCAGCTCCAGGCCGCGGTTCTCGGCCTCGCGCATGAACTCGTCCATGATGTCCATGACCATGCCCAGGGTGTCCGGGGCCACGAGCGCGACGTCCATGAGCTGCTCGAGGTTCTCGGACTTGTCGAGGACCTTGTGCGCCAGCCGGACCGCGTTCGGCGACGTCAGCCGATCGGCCAGGGTGACGAGGGACTGGATGCGCTGTTCGGGATCCTGACCCTCGGCGTGCCAGCGCGCGACGAGGTCGTCGAAGATGTCCAGGGCCATGCCGAAGGTGCCCTCGGCCATGTCCAGCTGGTCGAGCATGCGCTCCATCGTCCCCAGGGTGCGGGGCTCGGTCATGCGGGTGAGCACGCTGACGACGGCATCGACGCGCTGGTCGGTGTCGACGCCGGTCCGGGCGGCCAGCCGGTCGGCGAAGCCGTCCAGCATGTCGCCGAGCATGCCCACCGTGTCCTCGAGGGCCACCGCCTGGGCGGCCGCGGCCTCGAGCCGGTCGAGGACCTCGGGACGTGTCAGTGTTTCACTGACCCGAACCAGCTTGCGGACCCGACCGTCGACGTCGACGCCCCGATCCATCAGCTTCATCGCTTCTTCATCGGCCGCATCCGCGGCCATTGCAGCCAGCGGCTGGAGCTGGTCCATGGCATCGGCCATGCGGAGCACAGCGCGCTCGATGCGTTCGACGCGGGCCTCCAGCCGGGCGATCGCGGCTTGGGTCTCGTCGGCGGCTGGGGCCGCTTGGGTGGGTGGCATGGGTCCTCCGGGAAGGCGGTATCTTATGCACGAATCGTGCCGACCAGGGTCGGCAATAATGGAGTTGGTACCGTGGCAGGGGGCTTGAAACATGGTTCAGGTGAGACGCCGTTTCGGTGGTTCAGCGCGGCGCGAGGGACTGAAGGGGCCGGCTCGCTGACCACAAGGGGGCGTGCAGAGAGGTGCTCATGCACGCACGAACCCTGGTTGCGGTGGGGCTGATGCTCCTGGTGCCCGCGCTTGGAACCGGAGCAGCCCACGCGGCGCGCCCGTCGGCGGAAGACGTCGCGGTGCGCGAGCTGCTGACCATGTCGACCGCCGAGCGCGCGGTCCGCATGCAGACCTGGCGGCTCGAGGCGTCCCGCTGGCTGCAGCGCAGCGAGGATGCCGTGTGGGCCGCCGAAGACGCGGCCCAGCGACGCTGTCGCGAGGAGCGCCGGGACGGCGCTCGCCAGTTCATGGATCTGATGGATGTGGTCGGCCCCGAGCTGACCCGTAGCTCGACCACGGACGAACGCCTGCACACGGCCGCCCGGGTCCTCGTACGGACCTGGCAGCCGGTGCACGCCGTGGCCCCCGAGTCCGCCTGCACCGTGGAGCCGATGGCCGCCGGAGAGAGCCGGATCGAGCGAGAAGGTCCCGATGACGGGCTGGCCGATCTGCCGGAGCCCCTGAGCGACGATCCGCTGACCCTCGGGCTGGATCTACCTGGGCGCCGGGCGCTGAAGCGGTAGGTTCAAGGGAGCTTGTCGGACGCGCCCTTGCGCCAGGGCTGCTCTCTGGGCGGTCGCGCGCGACGCAGGCACAGGCTGTCGATCGCGCCGGCATCGCCCATCAGCCCGGGGGCCAGACCGGTCTTCGGGTCGACCTTGCAGGTGACGACGCCGTCGGGCTGCACGGGATCGAAGGACGGCGTGGTGAGCACGGCGTCCTGCATGACCCGCTTCCACAGGGGGGCGGCGGCCGCGCCTCCGGTGAGGCCCAGGTCCCCCTCGTCGAGGCCGACCCAGACGACGGTGACCAGCCCGTCGGCGTGTCCGACGAACCAGGCGTCCCGAGCGCGGTCCGACGTGCCGGTCTTGCCGCGGGCGACTGCGCCGGAGAGCCGAGCACCTCGTCCCGTTCCCCGGGCGACCACGTCCTCGAGGCCGTCTCGGACCAGCCAGGTGGGTCCAGCCTGGGCGATGCGCCTGCGCGAGCGCGCCTCGCCGCCGGTGCGGGTGCCGTTGGGCCGACCGATCCGGGTCACGACCCGCGGGCGGGCGGTCACGCCTCCGGTGACGAAGGCGCTGTGGGCCTCGAGCAGCTCGAGCGGCGTGACCTCGACCGCGCCGAGCAGGGCGGGAGCGGGGCTGTCCGGCTCCAGGGGCAGGCCAGCCCGCTTCATCCGGGACAGGGTGGGCTGCACCCCACAGTGCTCCGCGATCCGGACCATCGAGCGGTTGTAGCTGTGCACCAGGCTGTCGTGGGCGGTGGGGCTGCCGTGGTGCTTGCCGTCATAGTTGCGCGGAGTCCAGGTCCCAAGCGTGATCTCGGCGTCGGACACCCGGGTCGACGGCCGGATCGGACGGTCCCTGCCGCAGTCGTCGTAGGCCTCCAGCAGGATGAACGGCTTGAGCGTCGAGCCCGGCTGCCGCTCGGCGCGACGGGCGCGGTCGAAGCTGTCGTCCCTCGCGCCCGGATCGCCCCCCACGTAGGCCAGCACGTCTCCCGTGTGGGCGTCCATCACGACCACGGCCGCATGCAGGGGCTTGCCGCGCAGCCTGCGGTGGCCGGCCCGCAGGCGGTCGAGCCAGGCCTGGGTGTGGGCGACCGTGCGCTCCTGCAGCCACGGGTCCAGCGTGGTGTCGATCTCGAAGCCCAGGTCCTTCTCCAGCCGGGCGGAGGCGTCGTCCTCGACCACGTGGAGCACCCGATCGAGCACCTGCCGGGTGGCCTCGCGCTCGCTGGGGTGCAGGTCCACCCCCAGGGGGCGCGCCTTGGCCTTGTCGATGGCGTCCGCGCTGGCCCAGCCGAGCTCCGCCATGCGATCCAGCGCCTTGTCGCGGCGTTCCCTGGCCCGCTCCGGATGGCGGAGGGGGTTCATGGCGTTCGGACCCTGCAGGATCGCGGCGAGGAGCGCGCCCTCGTGCAGCTCCAGCTGGCTTGCCGGCTTGCCGAACCAGACCTCGCTGGCCCGGCCGATGCCGTAGACCCCGACCCCCTCGACGTGCCCGTAGTAGACGGTGTTGAGGTAGGCCTCGAGGATCTCCTCCTTGGTCGCGCTCGCCTCGAGGGCCAGGGCGCGGACGGCCTCGCTGGCCTTGCGGTCCAGCGCGCGCCGGGCGGCGAGATCGCGGTTCTTGACCAGCTGCTGGGTGATCGTGCTCCCGCCTTCTGCGACCCCGCCCTTCTTGACGTTGGCCAGGGCGGCCCGGGCGATCGCGCGTCCGGACACGCCGCTGTGCTCGAAGAAGCGGTGGTCCTCGAGGGCCAGGAGCGGTCGCCAGGCCTCCTCGGGGAGCGCCTCGAGGCGGACGTCGATCCGAGGGGCGTTGCCACCGTCCCAGCTGGTCGCGAGCACCTCGGGCTCGAGCCACAGGCCGGACCGGGCATCGAGGGGGGCGCCCGCCGCGTCGACCAGTCCGCGGACCACGCCGTCCTGGACCGAGATCCCGAACACCAGCGGCGCGTACCAGTGGCCTTCCTGGCGATGTCCGCGTCGGAAGACCCACCAGGTGTCACCGTCGATCTCGTAGGTGCCCGGCTCGGTGGGGCGGGAGCGCACCCGCACGTAGTCCAGGCGTTCGAGGCGGTCTCTCAGGTGCTGGGTCTGCACGCTCCGCCCGACGACCGGGGTGAACGGCGCCGAGCGGATCTCGAGCTGCCGCCGTCCCAGCACGTGGTCGAGGTCGGTGGCGCGGGCGGACGTGGGGCCGAGCACGGCGAGGGCGATGACGAGCAGGACGACGAGGGCACGCATGGCGTCCACGTGTGCACGCGCGACCCCGCAGCCAGTCCCCGGATCGACCGGAGGTCGCAGGGCCCGGACAGGCGGTCGGAGCGGCACCCGGAGCGGCGGACCGGGGGATCCGGCACGCCGAGATCCCGGGCTCACCGGCCGATCACCGATCGCGGACCAGGTACACCGCGTGGCCGATGATGACCCGGTCGTCGTTCTTGAGCTCGATCGGCGAGCCGTCCTCGGGGGCGGTCTTGAAGTCCTCTTCGCCCTTCTGCACGAAGAACGCCGCGAACGAACCGTCGGCCTGACGATAGGTGTCGAGGTAGTCGGACAGCGTCAGGGTCGTGCCGTCGGTCGTGGCGGTGACGGTCACCCCGTCCAGCGCCAGGGTCCGACCCTGCCCCAGGGGCAGGCCCTTCGTGACCAGCGCCGCAGCGAGCTTGTCGGCGGTGTCGATCATCAGGAAGCGGGCCCGCGGGTTGGGCAGGCTCGGGTCCTCGAAGAGCTCGAGGCGCACCGCGAAGTCTTCGTCACCCTGGTCATCGCGGCGGATGATGTCGATGGGGACCTCGTCGATGTCCTTGTACTCGGCGGCGCTGACGTCGGCCTCGTCGTACAGGAACTCGCTGGCTGCCTGCACGGTGAGGGTGCTGCGGCGGCCGCGGACCTTGAGTTCGAAGTAGGTCACGGGCTCGAAGGTCTGGTCCTCGTCGATGCGGTTCTCGGGGAGGATCAGGTCGGCGCCGGTGTGGTTGCCGCAGCTGAGCGTGCCGACGACCATCCAGCCGGTGTGCACCAGGTGGACCTCGCGGCCGAGCTCGAACTGGGCGTCCTCCTCGTCCACGAAGCACACGACCGGACCGCTGGCCTCGGCGGCTGGAGCCTCCTGCGGCGCGGGCGCGGGCGGGGGCTCGGGCGCAGACTCGGCCTCGACCACGGGCGGGGGCTCGGGGGCCGGGGGCGGCTCGGGCTTCGGCGGCGGCGGGGGCGGCTCGACGGAGCGAGGGGGTGGCGGAGGTGCAGACTCCGCCTTCAAGCGTCCCTTTGCGACAAGATCCGTGTCTTCCTCCCCGTCGTCCCAGCCGTCGTCCTCCTCCCACTCCACCGCGGCGGGCGCTGCGGGGATGGAGGCGTCGGCGAGGTCGTTGCTGACCGTCTTCGCGTCGGCGAGGTCGTCCAGTACGGGCTCGTCCATGGGCTCCAGCGCCGCGGTGCTGAACTGCGGGTTGGAGTCCGCCGGGGGCTTGGCCGCCGCAGCCGGGGCGTCGGGCCGGGACTCGGAGAAGTCGGGGGCGCTGACCGCCGCGACCAGCGAGTCCGTCGACAGGGACGGGGCCGGCGCCGGAGCGACCGCAGCCTCGAGGGGCTGGTAGCCGACGTAGAAGACGCTGTTGCCGATGAGCAGCTCGTCACCCGGCAGGATGGTCATCTCGGTGGGCTGCTTGCCGGTCGACGTCGGGTACAGCGGGAAGACCGCGCCGTCCCGCCGCACGTAGACGAAGCAGTGCTTGGCGGTGCAGACGACCGCCGGCTCCTCCGCCGCGAGGTCGATCTCCGCGTGGTTCGACGCGACCATGATCGAGTCGGTGTAGAAGCGGCTCTTCTCGATGTCCCCGGTTCGGGCGCGGATGTACGCGCCCTCGTCCACCTCGGGCTTCCAGTGGATGTTCCGGTTGTCCGGGTTGTCCGGGAGCACCACCCGCGCATCGATGGCGCGGCCGACGGTCCAGTTCTGGCCCCACATCATGTAGTTGGAGCTGGCCGGCCGGCGGATCTCGGCGACGTAGGGCCACTTTTCGACCTTCAGGCCCCGCAGGTAGCGGAACTGCAGCGGCTGGCCGAGGGCGGTGATGGTGTGGTCCTGATCCAGGGTCACCGGGGCGCCGACGGGCAACGGGGCGCCGTCGAGCTCGATGCCCTCGATGTGGGCGATGAGGTTCACCTCGCGGCGGCGGACCTGGAACGTGGCGGCCTTGTCCTCCACCACGGTGCCGAGCTCTCCGCGGCTGCCGAGGTAGACGTCGTAGCCCTGCATGAAGTTCTTGAAGTGCACCCGCTGGAGCAGGGCGCCGCGCTCCTGCAGGGTGAAGATCCGCTCCGACGGGGCCTCGGGGATGATCGTCTTGGACAGCGACATCGTGGAGTCGATGCGCTGGACCTCGTCGCCGAGCATCATGGGCGGCGCGATGGACGGATCAGCCTGCTCCATGTCCTCGACGATGGCGAGCACGATGTAGGCCAGGGGCTCGCCCGCGCGGGTGGCCAGGGTGACGACGCTGGTGTCGCCCTGCTCCGAGGTGGTGAGCTGGTAGCGGTCCTGCAGGTCGGGGCTGATGATGTGGACGAAGCCGCCGTCATCGCCCTGGCGCAGCCGGTAGAGTGCGGACTCCTGCAGGGACGGGTGGCTGAAGTTGTCCAGCCAGGAGCTGCCCATCGTGAAGAGGATCTGGTCGTTGTAGAGGCGACCGACCTCCTGGTAGCCCTCCCACACGCCGGGCACGTTGACGTGCAGGGCGATGACCGGACGGCTGCCCTTGACCGGGCCGGTGTACAGGTTGGACAGCAGGCCGGTGACGAACTCGCCTGGGCGCAGGCCCAGCTCGGTCCCGCCGAGCTCCGGGGAGCCGTCGCACAGGATGCGGAAGCCCAGCTGACGATCCGGGTACTTCCTGTGGAATCCCTCGCGGGCACAGTAGTCGTCGAACGACGCGATGAGGGCACGCAGCGCCCGCGCGATCCAGGGCTCACCCCGGCCGGTCTGGGTGCGCTCGTGATCCTCCCTCGAGAGGATCAGCAGCACATCGGTGAAGCTCGCCGTGTTGGGCGTGCCGAAGCCGGTGCGCGTGGCGTTGTGGTGGGTCGTGGCGATGTGCACGCCCAGACCCTCGCGGCTCTCCACGTACGGCGACGTGTACCAGAGCAGCGTGGGGTCCTCGACCAGGTCCCCGTCGGTCCGGTGCCTGCGCAGCCGGTTGTTGTAGTAGGGGTTCGCCTCGTCGATGGCGACGGATCCACCCACCCCGCCGGACAGGCCCCTGGTGGGCTCCGACTGGTGGAGGTTGTCGACGAAGTCGTTCACGCCCATCCTGGCTCTCTCCACGTCCGAGGGAGCGCAGCGTACCCCGAGACCCCCAGCGCGCACCACCGCCGAAGGGGCAGATCCGGACCCGAACCTGACAGGTCCCGGTCGACCGGGCCGGCGAACAGGGGCTAGGCTGCCCGGCCCCGCTCGTGGAGAACGCCATGGCCGACGTCCGCCCGTTTCGTGCGATCCGCCCTGCCGATGCCCTCGCCGCCGATGTGATCGCGCCACCCTACGACGTGATCGACGAGGAGGAGGCCCGGGAGATCGCGCGCAATCGCCGCTCCTTCGTCCGCGTCACCCGCCCCGAGGTGGATCTGCCCGCGGGCACGGACGCGCACAGTCAGGAGGCGTACGAGAAGGCGCGCGAGAACCTGGAGGCGTTCCTGGCGGACGGCACGCTCATCCGCGACGAGGCGCCCACCTACTACTTCTACGGTCAGGTCATGGGGGCGCACCGCCAGGTCGGCATCCTCGCCGCCGCCTCGGTCGCCGAGTACGACGCGGGCACGCTCAAGAAGCACGAGTACACGCGCCCGGACAAGGAGGACGACCGCACCCACCACATGGAGGTGCTGGACGCCCAGGTGGGCCTCGTCTTCCTGACCTACCGGGCCACGCCGACCCTGGCGGCGCTCACGGCGTCGGTCACCGCAGCACCTCCCGCGTGGCGCGTCACGACGGACGACGGGGTGGAGCACGCCCTGTGGCCCGCGCCGGCTGGGGTGGTCGAGTCCATCCGCCAGGCCTTCGACGCGATCCCCGAGCTCTACATCGCTGATGGCCACCACCGCTCCGCCGCCGCGAGCCGGGTGCACGCCAACCGCAAGGACGCGCCCAGCGCCCACTTCCTCGCCGGGCTCTTCCCGGACGACGCCCTGTGCGTGATGGCCTACAACCGCGTCGTGCACGACCTCAACGGCCTGTCCCAGGACGCCTTCCTGCAGGCGGTCGGCGAGCACTTCGAGCTGGCTCCGACCGACGCGCCCGTGCCGACTGAGCGGGGCACGTTCACGATGTACCTGGACGGGGCGTGGCAGCTGCTGACCCCCAAGCCGGGCGTGGTGCCGACCGACGATCCGGTGGCCTCGCTGGACGTCGCCGTGCTCCAGGACCGCGTGCTCGGTCCTCTGCTGGGAATCGATGACCCTCGGCGTTCGACGCGGATCACCTTCGTGGGCGGCATCCGTGGTCCCGAGGCGCTCGCCAGGGCGGTGGACCGCGGCGCGGCCGTCGCCTTCCACCTGGTGCCGACGGGCCTGGACCAGCTGTTCGCGGTGGCGGACGCGGGTGAGGTGATGCCGCCGAAGAGCACGTGGTTCGAGCCGAAGCTGCGCGAGGGCGTGGTGGGGAAGATGCTGCGGTAGGTCGGAGGGGAGTGGCGGGGCGGATCGTCTCGCGGAGGGCCGTTGCTTCGGGGCGAGGGAGTGGAGGGGCGGATCGTCTCGCGGAGAGGCCGTTGCTTCGGGGCGAGGGAGTGGAGGGGCGGTCTCCAGTCTCCAGTCT
>MDTC01166062.1_pt1 | contig 10588 bp, 9 predicted proteins | sample 811181 | NCBI WGS metagenome assembly MDTC01 (sample SAMN05326644, study PRJNA326480) | marine metagenome | isolation source: seawater | place: Pacific Ocean: North | collected 2011 | reverse complement strand
GATTATCTATTACAATCTGTGATTGGGCTTTGATAGTAAATAATACTAATAATAAAAAGGCTATTCTTTTCATCATGCTACAAAAATAACAAAAAATCAAGGAAAAATCTCCTTTATTTAGAATAGAATCTTACTAATCTAAGTTGATAGCAGACTGAGAATTAAACATCTTAGCATAATTAGTCTTATGGTTCAGCAATTCATAATGAGTTCCCGACTCTAAAATCCTTCCAGCTTCTAAATATAGGATCTTATCCGCATTTACAATAGTAGAAAGCCTGTGAGCAATTACAATAGTTGTCCGATCATTTGCTAATTTCTCTAAAGCTGACTGCAAGAGCTCTTCTGTCGCTGTATCAATTGAAGCAGTTGCCTCATCCAATATCAGAATCTTTGGATCACGAACATAAACCCTTAAGAATGCAATAAGTTGCCTCTGACCTGAGGATAAGGTGACTCCTCTCTCTGCTACTACGTGGTCATAATTTCCAGGCAAAGAATTGATAAATACATCGACACCAATTTCCTTAGCAGCCTTGATGACTCTTTCCTTTGATATAGTAATATCAAAGAGAGTGATATTATTCAAGATTGAATCAGAAAACAAAAAAACTTCTTGCTGAATTAATGCTATATTCCCTCTCAAACTGTTCAAAGATATTTCATTAATATTAATTTTATCAATTGTTATATTGCCAGAATCTATCTCATAGAAACGATTCAACACACTTACTATAGAGGTCTTACCAGCACCTGTACCTCCCACCAAAGCTAACATTTTACCAGCCTCGATATCAAAGTTTAAATTTTTAAGAACCCATTCATCTGCTTTATATGAGAAATTAACATTTTGAAATACAATTGAACCCTTTATATCTTTAATGCCAGATATGCCATTATCACTAATTTTCTCATTAGTGTCGAGCACCTTAAAAACACGATCAGAACCAACAATACCCATCTGCAGAATATTAAACCTGTCAGCTAACTGCCTTATAGGACGAAACATCATATGAATGAATAAAATAAAAGCAATTAACTCCCCCACTGTAATATCTTTACCATCTAAAATGCCTTGACTACCATACCAAACTATAAGCCCAATAGAAGTAGCAGAAAGAACCTCTACTACTGGAAAAAAAACAGCATAATAAAAGATACCTCGAATATTTGCATCTCTATGTTTAATATTAATGTTAAAGAATTTTTGATACTCAGCATCTTCTCTATTAAAAATCTGAACAATACTCATGCCAACAATATGCTCCTGAACAAAAGTATTTAAATTAGAAATTTGCGTTCTTACATCTTGAAATGTTCTTTTAATATTCTTTTTAAACCAAGCGGTAGCTACTAACAAAATAGGCACCGTTAAGAGAGCAATAATTGTCAATCTCCAATCAGTATAGATCATCAGTATGATAATAACAATTAACTTCAAAAATTCAGCAATAATTACCAAGAGTCCCTGAGAAAAGATATCTGCAATAGTTTCAATATCGGAAACAGTCCTAGTAACCAAAGTTCCAATAGGCATATTATCAAAATATGTCATCCTTAAAGATAAAATATGCCTAAAGATCCTGCTCCTTAAATCTTGAATAACATGTTGTCCCAGCCAATTTGATAGATAAATATAGAAAAACTGAACTATACCTTCTAAAACCAGAATAGATATTAAGATTATTGTAATGTTTATCAACCCCTCTTTATTAGCAATAACAATACAATTATCAATAGTATAATTAATAAGCAAAGGACGTATAGGGCCCAGAACAGATAATAAGATAGCAGAAATAGCAGCAACAAAAAAATAGAACTTATAGGGTCGTGCAAATTTCATAACCCTTTTTAAGAGCATGAAATCAATGACGTTGCCTGTGTTAGATAATTTTTTGTTTACGTCCTGCATCTATACCTTTATATTATTTAGATACTTAACCTTATAGAGAAAAAGCCCATGTGCTGGAGCTGACATCCCTGATTCGGAGCGATCTCTCTTTGCAATTATCTTTTGCACATCATCTGTGGCTTTTTTACCCACGCCTATATCTATTAAAGTGCCTACAATCGCCCTTACCATATTGCGCAGAAAACGATCAGCTTTAATAGTAAAAATAAGTTCACTATTTACTACCTCCCATTTTGCAAACATAACATCACAATCATTAGTAAATGTCTGAGTATTGACTTTTGAGAAAGAAGTAAAATCTTGTTTACCTATTATATGCTGAGTAGCTACATTCATTACTTCTATATCTAACTCTTTCTGTAATAAATACGCCATCTTATTAAAAGGATCCTTTTTTTGAACAATATGATACTGATAAGTTCTACTAATTGCATCAAAGCGACAATTAGCATCGTCTCTAACTTTAAATATATCATGGACAGCAATATCACTAGGCAAGAAACTATTGAGCTTAAAAATTAGATGTTGTACGTCAAAACTAGTATCGCAATCAAAATGCGCAAACATCTGTTTTGCATGTACTCCAGCATCCGTTCTTCCCGCACCAGTAACATCAATATTAGAATTAAAAATAACACTCAACGCTTTATTAATCTCTGCCTGAAGAGTATTGGCATTAGGTTGTTGCTGCCAACCATGATAATTAGTTCCTTTGTATGAAATTTCAATAAAAAAACGCATATTATAATTTCTCGCAAAAATAGAAAATGAATTCACAATATACTATTGAAAAAAAATATTCGTTGAACTTTGTAGATTTGTAAAACAAAATATAAATTTGCGATCCAAAATTTAAAAAAATGACAGAAATATTACAACCAGACATTAAAGAACTTAACGAAAAAATAAGTAAAGAAAGTGCAATCATTGATATGTTATTACTTGAAATGAATAAGGTAATTGTTGGACAAAAACATATGAGTGAACGCCTTCTAGTTGCACTTTTATCGAACGGACATGTATTATTAGAAGGAGTCCCAGGACTAGCTAAAACACTTGCAATTTCAACTCTAGCAAAGACAATTGAGGCAAAATTTAGTCGTTTACAATTTACCCCTGACTTACTGCCTGCAGATATTATAGGAACACAGATATACAGTCCTAAGAAAGAAAATTTCTCTATAAAAAAGGGGCCTATTTTTGCTAACTTCATTCTGGCTGATGAAATAAATCGTGCACCTGCTAAAGTGCAATCTGCATTGCTTGAAGCTATGCAAGAACGCCAAGTAACTATTGGTGGTGAGTCTTTTGATTTAGATAAACCATTCTTAGTCATGGCTACACAGAATCCAGTAGAGCAAGAGGGAACTTACCCTCTACCAGAAGCTCAAGTTGATCGTTTTATGTTAAAAGTAGTCATTGATTATCCTAAAAAAGAAGAAGAAAAAATAATTATTAGGAATAATCTAGCAACAACCTTTCCAACTCCAAACTCTGTACTTAAAACTAATGCTATTATTCGTGCACGTGATTTAGTAAAAGAGGTGTATATGGATGAAAAGATTGAGCAATATATCATTGATATTGTATTTGCTACTAGAAATCCTAAGGAATACGGATTAGATAAATTTCAAGAAATGATCTCTTTTGGGGGCTCCCCAAGAGCAAGTATTAATTTAGCAATAGCAAGTAAAGCTTATGCTTTCATCAAAAGGAGAGGTTATGTAATCCCAGAAGATGTGCGTGCGCTTTGTCATGATGTATTACGACATAGAATAGGACTCACCTATGAAGCAGAGGCTGAGAATATTACATCAGAAGATATTATCACTGAAATCTTAAATGCAGTAGAGATCCCGTAGATGAGTACGTCAGCACTTTTAAAAAAAGTAAGACAGATTGAGATAAAAACTAAAGGACTCTCTAATCATATTTTTGCTGGAGAATACCATACGGCTTTTAAAGGTAAAGGCATGGCGTTTTCTGAAGTGCGAGAATATCAAGCTGGTGATGATATACGCTCCATTGATTGGAATGTAACTGCAAGATACAACTCACCTTTCGTTAAGGTTTTTGAAGAAGAAAGAGAAATGACCGTTATGCTTCTTGTTGATGTTTCAGCATCAGGTAATTTTGGAACTAAGGATCAATTTAAAAGGGAGTTAGCAACTGAAATTGCAGCCATCCTAGCTTTCTCAGCAATTAAAAACAATGATAAGGTAGGAGTAATCTTCTTTACCGATAAAGTAGAAGAATTTATTCCTCCAAAAAAAGGAAAAAAACACATTCTTAGAATAATACGAGAAGTATTAGCTTTTCAGCCAAGCAGAAAGAAAACTGATATCTCAGAAGCATTAGAATATTTTAATTCAGTGATTAAAAGAAGAAGTATTTGCTTCATACTTTCTGATTTTATAAGCCCTCCATTCGAAAAACCATTGAGAATTGCAAGTAAGAGACACGATTTAGTTGCATTAAGAATTCACGACAGGAGGGAGAGTAGCCTGCCAAATGTTGGATTAGTGCCTATACAAGATGCAGAAACGGAAGAGATGATCTTTATAGACACATCAAATAAAAAAATAAGATTAGATTTCGTAAAGAATAGATTAGACAAAATAAATGCAGTCAAAAAATTATTACCTAATGTTGGAGTTGACTTAATTGATATCTCTACAGGAAATGATTATATAAAACCTTTAATCAATTTCTTTAAAGGTAGAGGAAAGAAAAGATGAAGAAAATAATATCCATACTACTTATAAGTAATTCGATTCTTGCCCAGACTGCAAAGTTAGATACTAATACAATTCTCATTGGGCAACAGATTAACTTTATAATTACGAATAAAGTAAGTAATACAGAAGTCTGGCCAGCTTATGACAAATTTATAGGCGAAAAGATTGAAATTATCAAATCATCAAAAATTGATACAATTGATGAAATAATCAGGCAAAAATTCATTATTACATCATGGGATAGTGGAATTTATTACATTCCCCCTATTGCCTTCTCAAAAGACAATATAACAGAAGAGATTTTAATTAACATACAGACCCCAATATTAGAGGAAAATGCTAAGTTAAGAGATATAAAAAAACCCATTCAAGAATCAATTGGATGGAGCGATATTTGGCCTTGGCTAATTACTATTTTAATTATCTTTCTAATCACCTACTATCTTAGGAAGCATCTATCGAATAAGAAAGAAATAACAATAACCTCTAAACCAGAAATAATAGTCCCTTCTGATATTACTGCATTAAGACAGTTAAATAAATTGGAGAAAGAGAAAATTTGGCAAGCAGGCAATGTAAAAGAATATCATTCACAATTATCTGAAATTATTAGAAGATATACAGAAAATAGATTTGAATTTATTGCACTGGAAATGACTACTTATGAGATCATCGAAGAACTGAAATCTATTGTTAATCTAGATGATGAAGAATTAAAGAATCTCAGGATCCTTTTACAAAGAGCAGACTTAGCTAAATTTGCTAAGAGCAAACCAGTTGATAGTGAGAATATAGAGAGCATGTCTATAGCAAAAAGATTTGTAAGCTCTACAAAAAAAGCAAAAGGAAATGAATAAGTACACTTTTGTAAATAGCGAGTTCTTTTACCTTTTAGTTATTCCAATAGTAATACTAACTTGGTATCTATTAAAGCATAGGTTTTTATCTGCCAATATTCTATTCTCTGACACAGATGCAATTAGTAAAGAAACAACATTAAAACAAAGACTAAGACACTTGCCGTTCCTACTTAAGACAATTGCAGCAGCACTCTTAATTATTGCAATAGCTCGTCCTCAATCATCAACAAATTGGGAAGAAAGTACTACCGAAGGAATTGATATAGTACTAGCAATGGACATCTCCGGAAGTATGCTTGCAAGAGATCTAAAACCAGACAGATTGGAAGCCTCTAAAAATGTGGCTATGGATTTCATCAAGAAAAGAAAAAATGATAGAGTTGGTTTAGTAATATTTGCAGGAGAAAGTTTCACACAATGCCCCCTAACTACCGACCATAATGTACTCATAAACTTATTTAAAGATGTTAGTAGTGGCATGGTAGATGACGGCACTGCAATTGGAATGGGGCTTGCAACTTCAATAAACCGTTTGAAAGATTCTAAGGCTATTTCAAAAGTAATTATTCTACTCACAGATGGAGTAAATAATAGTGGAATGGTGCCACCACTTACTGCTGCTGAAATTGCTCAGAAATTTGGAATACGAGTATATACCATTGGGGTAGGAACTGAAGGATTTGCTCCATATCCTTTTCAAACCCCTTTTGGTATACAATACCAAGATGTAGAAGTGCAGATTGATGAAGAAACCTTACAAGATATCGCAACTCTAACAGATGGTAAATACTTTAGAGCTACTAATAACACTTCATTACAAAATATTTATAAAGATATTGACACCTTAGAAAAATCCAGAATAGAAGTTACTGAGTTTCACAGAAAATCAGAAAAATTCCTACCTTTTTCATTATGGGCTTTAGCACTTTTATTCTTAGCATTCGTTTTACAAATCACTTATTTAAAACAAATCCCCTAGATGTTAAGATACGAACATATTGAATATCTGAATCTCCTGCTCGGAGTACCTATCTTAATACTTGCCATGCTGCTGTATAGTAAGTGGAAAAAAAATGCCTTATCCCTTTTTGGGGATACTAGAATGGTAAATGAACTCATGCACTCTTTTTCTAGCAGCCGATATAAGATAAAAAATACACTCACTATTTCAACTTTTATTTTACTCATTATTGGAATTGCCAACCCACAAATTGGCACAAAGATGGAAGAAGTAAAAAGAGAAGGGGTTGATTTAATGATTGCTATTGACCTCTCTAATTCTATGATGGCAGAGGATATAAAACCTAACAGACTAGAAAGGGCAAAACAAGCTATTTCTAAGCTAATTGACAACCTAGAAGGAGACCGAATCGGTTTAATTGTATTTGCAGGAGAGGCTTATGTTCAGTTACCAATTACTACTGATTACTCAGCTGCGAAATTATTCTTATCTAACGTAAATACAAATATTGTCCCTACACAAGGCACTAAAATTGGAAAGGCAATCGAATTAAGTATGCAATCCTTTGATATGGAAAATGGACAAAACAAAGCCATTATCATTATTACAGATGGAGAAAACCATGATGAAAACGCGATTGAAAGTGCTAAACAAGCGAATGAAGTTGGCATCTTTGTTCATACTCTAGGAATGGGATTAAGTAAAGGAGGCCCAATTCCAATCTACAACCAATATGGCGCCCAAATTAGTTACCGCAAAGATAAAGAAGGGAAAACTGTCGTAAGTAAATTAAATGAAAATTTACTTATAAAAATTGCCGATGCCGGAAATGGAACTTATGTGCGAGCGAATAACTCTAAGTCAGGTTTACCGACATTATTTGCCGAAATTAACAAAATGGAAAAAAAAGAAATTGGCACCATGATATTTACAGAATATAAAGACCGATTCCAATTATTTATTGGTTTAGCAATTCTAGTCTTAATTTTAGAACTAATCTTATTACCTAGAAGAAACAAATGGAGTAATCGTATTAATTTATATAAAAACTCATGAGAAGCCTATTAACTGTATTATTATTCTTCATAAGCATTAATTCTATTGCCCAGAATAAGAAATCATTTTTAAGAGATGGCAACAAATTATATAATGATAGTAGTTATAATGAAGCGGAAATGCAATACAGAAAATCATTAGAGAAAGATCAAGACTATTTTAATGCTTCTTTTAATTTAGCAGATGCTATTTATAAACAAGAACGCTACGATGAAGCATCTGCACTATTTAATGCATTAGAAGATAATGCCCCTAGTAAAAATGATTTAGCAAAAGTGTATCATAATCTAGGGAATTCTTTAGTTAAAGAGCAAAAACTAAAAGAAGCTATTAATGCTTATAAGAATGCATTAAGAATTAACCCAGATGATGATGATACAAGACATAACCTAGCTTTAAGTACAAGAATGAAGCAAAACCAAGAAAACCAAGAAGAGCAGAAAGAAAACCAAGAAGAGCAGAAAGAAAATCAAGAAGAGAAGAAAGAAAATCAAGAAGAGAAGAAAGAAAATCAAGAAGAGCAGAAAGAAAATCAAGAAGAGAAGAAAGAAAATCAAGAGGAAAACAAACAAGAAATGAGTAAGGAAGCTGCTGAGAAAATGCTAGAAGCTATACAGGAACAGGAAAAGGATCTACAGAAAGAAATGCAAAAAAAGAAAGTGAAAGGCAAAAAAGTTAAAATTTTAAAAGATTGGTAAATTGAAGAGACTAAGTTTCATATTATTTTTCTTATGCAGTGTATTAATACATGCACAAACATTAACAGTATCGGCTGATAAAAATCCGGCTATAGTTGGAGAACAGATTCTAGTACAATACAGTATTAATACAACAGGCGAGAATTTCAAATCACCAAATTTTAACGGTCTACAAATATTAAGCGGGCCTAACCCTTCGACACAAAGCAGCTATACCTTTGTAAATGGAAAAAGTCAAAGCAACAGTTCAACTACATATTCTTTCTACCTGAAAGCAATAAAAGAAGGAGCTTATAACATTACTCCTGCTACAATTACAGCAAATAGGCAAACTGTGAGCAGTAAATCATTGACTATCAATGTAGTGAAAGAAAAAAAGAGAGATGCGAATCAACAAAAAGCAATCTCTGACAACCTATTTATTAAAGTTAATGTAAGTAAAAGAAATATTGTAATTGGAGAGCAAATTTTAGTCACCTACACGTTATTTACCCGTATTGATCTACAAAACACTGAAGTATCTGCGCTACCTGCTCTAAATGGATTCTGGACAAAAGATCTAAAAACCTCCAGCCAATTTAAACGTGATGTCATTGATGGTGTCCCTTATAATGTTGCAATCATAAAAAAATCTGTACTTACAGCCCAAAAATCTGGAGAGTTAGAGCTTGATCCTATAGAATTGAAATGCAATATTCGTATTCAAAATAGACAAAATAATCGTGACCCATTCGCAAATTTCTTTGGGAGAAACTATCAAACTCAAGAAGAAAGAATCCGTTCGAATCCTATAATAATAACTGTAGCTGATTTACCGACTCCACCTGCTAACTTCAATGGTAGTGTAGGAAATATGAATATAAAATCAGAGGTAGACAATACGACTATTAATGCTAATGATGCCATCAATTATAAACTAACAATTACAGGAACAGGTAATATTGAATTGATTGAGCCTCTAGATATTCAATTCCCTGAAGACTTTGAAGTATATGACCCTAAAATATCTGAAAAGATATTTGAAGGAGGATTAAAACGAAGCATCAAAACATTTGAATATTTACTAATCCCTAGATACAAAGGGCAATACACAATACCAGGTGCAAATTTAATTCTCTTCAATCCAGTAAAAAACAAATATGAGACTAAAAAATCAAATCAGCATCAACTTATCATTAATGCAAGTGCTAATAATGAGAATGAAAATTCTTCTACAAATCAGCAAATAGTAAGAAATGAGCAAAAAGATATTAATTATATATCTACTAAAACTAATCTAAAACCAATTGAAGAAGATAAGATATCTAGAAATCTATTTTATCTACTCATCTTGTTACCAATTAGCATGTTAATTTTATTGAAAATTTATGATAGATTTCTTGGAAAAATAGACACCAAAAGTACTCGCTGGAAAAACAAAAGAGCCAACAAAATAGCCCAAAAAAGACTAAAAAAAGCACAAAAGCGCATAAATAATGCCAATTTTGATGTCTTTTTTGAAGAAATTGAAAAATCACTTTGGGGGTATTTTGCAGATAAATTCAAAGTGGATTCTGCAGAACTATCCAAAGAAACTGTAACTAATTATTTTAATTCCTTTGCGATCAATAAAGAGACAGAAGAAAAGTTTATCAATCTATTAAATGAATGTGAATTTGCTCGCTACGCCCCATCAAATAATAAAAATGCTCAAATGGACACTATATTAGAAAAAGCAAAAAAAATAATAATTGAGGTTGAAACTGCATTGAGATGAAACAATTAACCTTTATATTTTTAATATTATTTTGTTTACAAACTTTCGCGAAAAATCCTCTCTTCTTGCAAGGGAATGAAGAATACACAAAGGGGAATTACTCGAATGCTACTTCTCTCTATGACAGTATTATTCTAAATAATCTAGAAAGTAGCGAACTTTACTACAATCTAGGAAATTGCTATTACCAAACACAAGACTGGGCAAATGCTATTTGGTATTACGAGAAATCACTTAAATTAAATCCAAATAATGAGGGGGCTATACATAATTTACAACTTACTAACCTTAGAATAATTGACCGGATAGAGGCTTTACCTAAACTTTTTTACAAAAGATGGTGGGAAAATTTAATAGGTATGTATACAACCAAGATCTGGCAGACACTTTTAATATTTTGTGTTTGGATTGTACTAATTATTCAACTACTCAATAGGCTGACAAACTACCAAACAAAGTATCTTTTGGCTTCTTTTAATACACTTGTGCTAATTTTATTTTGCATAACATATTCCTCATTTCAAAAGAGTCATAGTAAAAGTCAAGCAATCATTTTTTCCTCATCAGTAATTGTAAATAGCGCACCCACAGATAACAGCACCAACCT